>ERZ777003.225-NODE-225-length-118128-cov-13.968418_pt1 | contig 118128 bp, 109 predicted proteins | sample MGYA00374956_ERZ777003 | MGnify/ENA primary metagenome ERZ777003 (study PRJEB29302, sample SAMN06268252) | bioreactor metagenome | isolation source: Joint BioEnergy Institute, California, USA | place: USA:Joint BioEnergy Institute, California, USA | collected...
CCCCCTCTCCCGAGGTATCAGGAGAGGGGGAGTGGGAGGGGATTGGGAATGGTCAGTAGTGGACGACGACCGGTGTGCCCATCGGCGTCCACCAGTAGAGCCACTCGGCGAAGCTGACGGGGAGGTTGACGCAGCCGTGGCTCATGACTTGGCCGAAGTTGTTGTGCCAGTATGCGCCGTGGATCGCGTGGCCCCAGTTCGTGAAGTACATCACCCAGGGCACATCCGGGACGTAGTAGCACTCGCCTTGGATACAGCCGGACATCGTCTGGCTGGTGAGCTTCAGGTTGATGTACCAGGTACCGGTCGGCGTGTCGAAGCCGGGGCGGCCGGTGCTGACATAGGTGCCAGCGATCCAGGTGTTCCCCTGCCAGACATTCATGTACTGCGTGCTGAGATTGACCTCGATCCACTTTCCGCCGCCGAAGGGAGCCGGTGGCGCCTCCGGGCAGCGCTTGGTGACCGTGCCCACCGAGGTCGTGACCTTGACGCCTTCGTCGTCGTAGGCGGTGTTGGTCAAAATGAACTCACGGGTCAGGACGTACGACCCGGAGGCCGCTGAGCCGGCCTGCCACATCCGCGTGCCGCCTGACTTGAGCGTCGTGTTGACCTTGAAGGGCTCCTTCGAGGTCGGCGCGTAGAGGGTCGTAATCGACTGGACGACGAAGGTGCCCTTGCCCGTGTTCGTGACGCGGATCTTTTCCGGATCAGAGGTGCAGTTGATCGTCACCTTGACGTCGCTGAGCTTCGCCGGCGGCGGGGGCGGGGCTGCCGGGCAGCGCGCTTCAAGCGTGCCGGCGGAGGTGACGACGCGGACGCCTTCCTTGTCGTAGGCGGAGTTGGTCAGCATCAGCTTGTATTGCAGGACGTAGCTGCCGGTCGCGGCCGAGCCGGCCTGCCACATCCGCGTCCCGCCAGCCGGAATCCGGTGGTCGACTTGGAAGAACTCGGTCGGCGCGTACAGCGTCTCAATCGACTGCACGATGATGGCAGCCGCGCCGTTGTTGGTGACGCGGATCCGCTCCGGGTTCGACGTGCAGTTGATCGTCAGCTTGACCTGATCGATCGAGACAGACGCCGTCGGCTCCGCGACAGGAGTCCCCGAATCCTCCGCGATCGAGGGACCCTCGGGCGTTGTCTCGACTTCGGCGGTTGGCGTCGCATCCGGCGCGGCGGGTTCTTCCTCGCCCTCTTCGGTCGGCGAGGCTTCTTCCGTGGGCTCGCTCGTTGGCGAAGGCTCCGGCGATTCTTCGGCCTCTTCGCCTTCCTCGCCGTCCTCGTCAGCGGCGGGGATGTCGTCGGAGATGGGGGATCCCTCGGCCTCCGGCGTCGCGGCGGAGCCCTGGCCATCGGGGATCACGAATTCTTCGGGGGGATCGTCCGCGTAAGCGGGCCGGATGGGCCCAACCGCTCCAAAGAGTGGCGCCAACACCAGGACCGCAAGCAAAACCCAGGTCACACGGCGGCTCATCGCCCAAACTCCCGTCACTCGCTCCCAAAAACCCATCCCCGGCGCCGGGGCTCCCCACCTTCCCCGGCGTCTTATGGGCCATTCTACATGCCCGCTACCTGTAACGCGTGGCAGGCGATAGTGGTTTCGTCCTGAAGCCGTCACTCTCGAACGGGCAGCGTTCTCGATTCGGCAGTGAGCGGGGGCAGCCCGTCGGGTCTGGCCAGAACTGTGGTTGCATGCCTGTGATTCCGCGGCTGCTGCTCACCTGGGCTGCCCGTCGCTCGGTCGCTCTCACGATGCCTGGAAGATCCCGACCGCGCCGTGGGCGGCATGCCCGAAGGCGTGGTTGACGAAGGGATACTCACCCGGCTCGTCGAGCGTGAATTCCACCACGGCGCCGTCACCAGGGCCGATCGTCACCGACTGAAGGCCGACGAGCTTGTTGGCCGGGTTCCCGTTGATATAGACGGCATCGAAGATCGTCCCGACGACATGGAAGCTCGACCAGATATTCGGCCCGGCATTGACGATGAAGACGCGGATTGGCGCGTTCACTTCGACGGAGATCGGATGCTCCATGTATTGGTTGGCGTAGCCGTTGAAGACGCAGTAGTCCATCGTGCCGTTGCCGACCATCTTCGTGTAGTCGGGAGCCATCACGCCGTTGCCGCTGTCCTTGAGGTAGTACTCGCTCTGGACGAACACGAATTCTTGGGCCGGTGACCAGCCTTCCTTCGGATCGACGATCATCGCGCCGTACATTCCCGCGGCGATGTGCATCAGGATCGGCGGTGTGCCGCAGTGGTACATGTATGCGCCGGGATACTTCGCGACGAACTGAAAGCTCAGCTCTTCCCCCGGCATGATGGACCGATAGTTCTTGTCCGGCGCTGTCTTGGCCGAGTGGAGGTCGAGCGAGTGGGCAGTCAAGGCGGCCGGATCGACGCTGAAGGTCACGTCGATGGTATCGCCCTCGACAACGCGTAACACGCGACCGGGAATGGTCCCGTCGAAGGTCCAGGCGGCGTAAGGAACGTCCTTGGCGATGTACTGCACGACGTCTTTGGCGACGACGGTGATCTGCTTGGGACCGGCCTCGACCGGCGGCAGCACCGGATCGTAGAGCGTGAAGGGCTGGACGGGCTGAGACGTCGCTGTTTGGGAGGAGTCTTCGTGGTCGTCCGACGCTGCCGCGCCTCTCGCGGTGAAAGCGGCGAGGGGTGGCAGCGTGAGGCCGATACCCGCCGCTCGCTTGAGCAACGTCCTGCGGTCGGCGCGCACTCCTGGCACGCCCGCGAGCGCCTGTTCGAGATCGTGGACTGTGTCGCTGAAGGGGGACATGCGCACGCTCCTTTCTCGTGGTGGCGCGGTGGTGGGCGCGCCGCGATCTCATGACGCCAGACTGCCAGTAAAGGCGTCTCAGGCGTATAGCCGAGTGAATAGGTCGGAATTGCAATATCGTGACAGTCTGGCGTGTGCGCCTCGCGGGTTGGGAAGGCGATGGCACGCCGGCGGGAGTCTCTGCCCTTTCCCGCCGGCGTTCTTATGTGGCGCCGAGGAATTGCGCGAGATCAGCCGGTGTTCTTCATTGCGCCAGCTATGCCATTGATGGTCAGCAGAACTGGCCGCAAGTACGTCTCCGACGATCCACCGCGGCGCAGACGGCGCAGCAGATCCACTTGAATGAAGGACAGTGGATCGACGTAGGGGTTGCGGCGCTCGATCGAGCGCTGAAGGACCGGATCGCGATCGAGCAATGCGGTCTGGCCGGTGACCGCCAGAAGAAGCTCGCGCGTCTGCTCGAACTCGCGGCGGATGCGCGCCCAAATGCGCTCCCGCATCTCGGCGGGCTCAACGAGCTCGACATAGCGCTCGGCGATGCGGAGGTCGGCCTTCGCGAGCGCCATCTCGGCGTTCGAGAGGAGCGCGGAGAAGAAGGGCCAGTCGCGCTCCATCTCCTGCAGGAGCGCCAAGCCGAAGGTATCGCGGCCGCGAGCGAGCGCGGTCCCGAGCCCGTACCAGGCGGGGAGCAGGATGCGCGCCTGCGTCCAGGAGAAGACCCAGGGAATGGCGCGGAGATCTTCGATCCGGTCGGAGGCGGTCCGCCGGGCGGGGCGGGAGCCAAGCTTCAGCCGGGCGATCTCATCAATCGGCGTCGCCTGCTGGAAGAACTTGACGAAGTCGGGATCGCCGTAGACCAGATCGCGATAGTGCTCCGCTGACCAGGCGGCCATCCGCGAGAGCGCGTCGGTAAAGACGGCCATGCGATCGGGCGCCGGTTGCGGGAGGGCGCCGACGGTGCTGACCAGGACGGCCCCGGCGACGAGCTCCAGCTCGCGGTACGCGATCTCCGGCAGAGAGTAGCGGGCGGAAACAACCTCGCCCTGCTCGGTGAGCTTGATCCGGCCGCGCACGGTGCCCGGCGGCTGCGCCAGGATGGCGACGTTCGTCGGGCCGCCGCCGCGCCCGATCGAGCCGCCGCGCCCGTGGAAAAAGGTGAAGTCGATACCGTGCTCTTCGAAGACTTGGGCCAGCTGGAGCTGGGCCGTGTAGAGCGCCCAGGAGGAGGCAAGGTAGCCGATCTCCTTGTTCGAGTCGGAATAGCCGATCATCACCTCCTGCGTGTCGCCCCAGGAGCGAACGGCGGTCCGATAGACGGGCTCCTCCAGCAGCCGGCTCATGATCTCCCGCGCGGCGGCGAGCGAGGCGCCCTGCTCGAAGAGCGGGGTGATCTGCAGCTGGGCGTTCTCGCCGCCAACGCCGGCCAACAGCGTTTCCTTCATCAGGAGGAGAACTTCCAGGACATCGGATGGCGACTCGGTTGCCGAGATGATGTAGGTCCGGATCGCGTCGCGGTGCGGGCCGGCGAGGAGCTCGCGGGTCAAGCGGAAGGTTTCGACGACCTCGCGCGCTTGCGGCGAAAGCGTGCTGAGATCTACCGGCACGAGCGGCCGGGGATCGGCGATCTCCTTCGCCAGCAGCGCCGTCTTTTCCGGCTCAGACAGACATGAATAGGAGGGATGGACGCCGGTGACGGCCAACACCTCGGCGAGCGCGGTCTCATGGCGCCGGGAATGGTCGCGCAGATCGAGGCGAGCAAAGTGGAAGCCGAAGACCTCGGCTTGTCGGATGACATCGTGGAGATCGCCGCGCGTGATCAACGGCTCTCGCTGCGCGAGGAGCGACTGCTCCACGAGTCTAAGGTCGGCGACGAGCTCGCTGGCCGACGCATAGCCGCCAGGGCGGCCGTCGCGAGCGGCGCGAACTCGCTCCCTCACCAGCGTGAGGGCCTGGCGGTAGGGCTCGTCGGCGTTCCGCTCTTCGATCTCGGCCACGACATCCGGGAACATCGCGCGATACGACTCCAGGAGCGGTTCGAGGTCGCGGGCAGGCCCGGCGATGTAGGTCGAAACGGAGATGCGTCCAGCCAGCTCCCCGAGCCGGTGGTCGAGGAAATCGAGCGCCGCGTCCTTCATGATCTGCAGGGCGGCCGCCGTGACCTGCGGCGTCACGTTCGGATTGCCGTCGCGATCGCCCCCGATCCACGAGCCGAACGTGAGGAAGGGCGGGACTGGGATGAACTCGTCCGGGTAGAGATCCTCGAGCGCCTCTTCCAGGTCGCGGTAGATCTGCGGTACGACGTGGACGAGAGTCTGCCGGAAATGGATGAGTCCGGCGTGGAGCTCGTCCAAGACGGTTGGCTGGACGGCGCGGACCTCATTGGAGCTCCAGAGCTCGGCGATGGTCGAGGCGAGCCGGACGCGAGCACGCTCGACCTCGGCTGGTAGCGGCCGGCGCTCGTCGAGATCGCGGATGATGCGGAAGACGCGGGCTTGCTTATCAATAATCGTCCGGCGGCGCGCCTCGGTTGGGTGAGCGGTCAGGACGAGACGGACCTGAGCGCGGGAGAGGAGCGCGCGCAGGTCGTCGGCGCTCATGCCGCGGTCTTTGAGCATGCCGATCGCTTCCCGGATCGAGCCGCGCCTGGGAGCCGGGGCGTTCTCGGCCTCTCGCCGGCGGATGCGGCGTACTCGCTCGTTATCCTCCGCCAGGTTGATGAGCTGGAAATAGCTCGTGAAGGCTCGGATCAGGACGTTGGCTTGCTCGACGCTGCAGCCGCTGACCAGGAGGCTCAGGCGGTCACCGGCGTCGGCGTCACCGGCGCGGTAGGCCTTCCCGAGCGCGCGCACTTCCTCTTCGAGGGCAAAGGCTTCTTCCCCCGCCTGGGTACGAATGACTTCGCCGAGGATATCGCCTAAGAGATAGACATCTTCCGAGATCGTTCGTCCTGTTGCCATCGTGATCGCGTTGCTCCGCCAAGCTCATGATGCTCATTCATACAATCGGGGGACGGTACACGGTTACTGGGCGCGCGACAAGGCATCGTGGCACGAAAGCGGACGCGCTACATTTGTGCATGACGCGCCGGTGTCAGCGGTGCCGAGCGGCGAGGATGACCGCTGGAGAGAAGTGAGGCAGGCATGACGCAGGAGCATCTCGGGATTCAGCGAGTCACGCTCCGCCGCGCGACGATAGACGACGCCGAGCGGATCTGCGCCTGGCGTGCCGAGCCTTCAGCGCGCCGCTACCAGCCGCTGCGGCAGATTCCACTCGAAGCGGTACGCGATCTCATTGCCTTCCGGGCGCGCACTCCTGTCGGTCCGGACGCGCGAGGACAGCTGCAATGGGTGATCGAGGCGCCGGAGGGACCGGTCGGCTGGCTGTCGGTGACGATTGATGATGACGACCGCGATCACGGCATCGGCAGCATCGGCTATACGGTCGGCGAGGCGTATCGCGGGAAGGGCTACGCGACGGCGGCGGTCGCCGCGCTGCTGCCGATTGCGTTCGATCCGAAGCGGCTGAACTTGGAGCGGCTCGAAATCCTCGCCGCGGTGGACAACATCGCCTCGCGCCGCGTCGCGGAGCAGAACGGCTTTCAGCTCGAAGGGATTCTGCGCGGGTTGTTCGTCATCAATGGGGAGCGCGTCGATCACGCGCTATACGCCCTCCTGCGCTCGGATTGGCTTGCCGCGCAGGGGTCATCTCCCGAGTGAGCGATCGGCACGTCCGTTCCTCTGAGGGCTACGCGGGGTCTTGGCGGAGGCGCTCCTCCAGCACCGCTTTCAGGACGACGGCTTGATTATGCCGCTCGTCTCGCTTGCCGTAGAGAAGCGTGATCGGGCCCCGGCGCGCCGCGTCGAGTAACGGCTCGATCGCCTCCGGACGCTCGGCCAATTCCTGCAGGTAGCGGCTACGAAACTCTTCCCACTTGGTGAGGTCTTTACCGTACCAGCGGCGCAGCTCGTTGCTCGGAGCAACGTCGCGCAGCCAGAGGTCGACGCGCGCCGCTTCCTTGGTCAGCCCGCGCGGCCAAAGCCGGTCGACGAGGATGCGCAGACCGTCATCGGGAGTTGGTGGGTCGTAGACTCGGCGTAGTCGGATGCGCTCCGCTGACTGTCCGGCCTCGTGTTCCTGCTCGCCCATGCGCAACTGCTCCCGTGTTGAGCACGACGCTGACCTTCTCAGTGTACCCTCCTAGAACTGGCTGAGTCTGGACTGGGGCAGAGAAGGAGGAGAGCCTCGTGAGCGAAGCCTACGGCGATGGCTCAGGCGTAATTGACGTGGCGGCGCTCGCCGCGGCTGGCGAGTCGCGGATCCGCTGGTCGCACCTCGGCGACGATCTCGCCGTGAATGTCGTCGCTTTGGAGGCCGGCGAGGAGATACCGATCCACGTCAATGCCGAGGTCGAAGTGCTCATGGTCGCTGTGGCAGGCGCTGGCACGGTGGCGCTTGGGCAGGATGAGACGCCGATTCGGGCCGGGCAACTGCTCGTCATCGCCAAGGGGGTGCCGCGAGGGATGCGAGCAGGATCGGAGCGATTTGTCTACATAACGTGCCACCGCCGGCGCGAGGCGCTGCGGCCAACTCTCCGCCCATCTCCCGCGAACGGTGGCTGATCGGCGACAATCCCGCTCCGCATGAGGACACGCGAAGCCGACGCAGGAGATGGATGCGCTATGGCGGAGAGCAGGACGTATCGGATCGCGGTCATTCCTGGTGACGGCATCGGCAAGGAGGTGGTGCCGGAAGGGCTGCGCGTGCTGGACCGGCTGGCGGCGACGAGCAGCGGCCGGCTCCGCTTCGAGTACGAGCATTTCCCGTGGGGCTGCGAGTACTACCTGAAAACCGGCCGGATGATGGACGCTGACGGGCTGAGCCGGCTCGAGGCGTTCGACGCGATCTACTTCGGCGCGGTCGGCTGGCCGGAGGTGCCGGACCACATCAGCCTCTGGGGCTTGCGTCTCGCGATCTGCCAAGGATTCGATCAGTACGCCTGCGTGCGGCCGGTGCGGCTCCTGCCGGGGATCGCGAGCCCGCTGCGGAACGCGACGCCGGAGGGGATGGATTGGGTCGTCGTCCGCGAGAACTCGGAGGGGGAGTACGCGGGCGTCGGTGGGCGGAACTTGGCTGGCCGTGGTCCGGACCGCGAGGTCGCCGTCCAGGCCGCGCTCTTCACCGCGCAAGGATGCGAGCGGATCATCCGCTACGCTTTCGAGCTTGCGCGGCGACGGAAGCGGAAGAAGGTCACCAGCGTCACGAAGAGCAACGCGCAGCAATACGGGATGACGCTGTGGGACGAGACCTTTGCGCGCGTCGCCGCGGATTATCCAGATGTCGAGACCGAACAGTTCCTGGTCGACGCGATGGCGGCGCGGTTCGTGCTGCGGCCGGAGACGCTGGAGGTGGTCGTCGCCTCGAATCTCTTCGGCGACATCCTGTCCGACCTCGGCAGCGCGCTGGCCGGATCGCTCGGGATCGCGGCGAGCGCGAATATCGATCCGGAGCGGCGCAAGCCGAGCATGTTCGAGCCGGTGCATGGCTCGGCGCCGGACATCGCCGGACAGGGGATCGCCAATCCCATCGCGGCGATCTGGACGGTCTCGCTGATGCTCGAGCACTTGGGATTAGAGGAAGAGGCTGCGCGCGTGATGAGCGCGATCGAGGCGACGACGGCGGCCGGCATCCTCACGCCGGACCTGGGTGGCACGGCGACGACCGTCGAGGTCGGGCAGGCGATCGCGGAGCGGTTGTAGGCCGCCCTCTGTGTGCATTCGCGACCTGGTCAGCGGGTTACTGAATTTGCCTAACTATGACAGAGGGGCAGTGAAGTATCTCCACTGCCCCTCCATCGAACTTGCGTTGACTTTGCCTCAGGACGCGATAATTCGCCCTGGGTCTTTCAGATACTGGTTGATGATTCCATCCGCGGCAAGGTAGGCCAGGGCGCAGACGGTTTCCGTCGGGTTCATGCCCGGATTCTGTGGGAAGAGCGCTGCCCCGGTCACAAAGACATTGGGGGTATCCCACACCTGGCCATACTTGTTGGTCACGGAGTTGCCGGGATCGGTGCCCATAATGGCGCCGCCGGTGTTGTGCGTGCTCTGGTAGGGCGCGATGCGGTAAGGCTGGAGCTCTGTTGACGTAATGATGTCCTCTTCGTTGGCGCCCATTGCCCGCAGGATCTCGCGCATCTTGGGCGCCATGAATCGGATGAGGTTGTAGTCGTTTTCGTGCCAGTCGAAGGTGATTCGCAGAAGCGGTAGGCCGAAGCGGTCGCGATAGTTCGGGTCCAGGTCGAGATACTGGTCCTCGTACGGCAAGCTCTCTCCCTGGATGCCGATGGAGATCCGGCTATCCCAATTTTCGCGCACGGCTTGCTTCCACTCAGCACCCCAGTTCTTGCCGTTCGGCCCCATGACCGAGCTGACAGCGCCGATAACGCTGTTGCCAGTGCCTCCGCAGCCGATCGAGCCGCCACCGATGAAGTCCAAGTCACTGTGGTCGAAGTTGTCAGCCTCGAAATCATGAATCAGGGCGCCGGTGCCGCCGTTGCCCATGAACTGGTTGAACTTGCGACCCCGGAAAATCGCTTGTGAGCCGCCGCCGCCAAGCTGGTAGGTGTAGTTCTTGCCAACCAGCCCGCGATCGTTGCCGACGCCATTGGGATGTGGCTGATCGCGAGAGAGGAGCAAGAGTCGTACGTTCGAGAGGGTGTAGGCGGAAAGGATGACGATGTCGGCCGGTTGGAACTGTTCGCGTCCTGCCGGATCAACGTAGGTAATACCCGTGGCGAGACCATCGGGGCCGACGTTGATGCGAATCGCATAGCAGCCCGTCCGGATCTCATAGCGCCCGGTAGCGAGCGCCATGGGGATGTGATCGGTAAGCGCACTCGCTTTGGCGTTGATTTCACAACCGTAGCGCACGCAGAAGCCGCAATAGATGCAGCCGCTACGTTCGCGACCAGACAAGCCGGTGTAGTTCTGCGACAGGATCGCCGTGGGCTGCGGGAATGGATGGTAGCCCAGCTCGCGTGCGGCTTGGGTGAACATGTCAGCGGGAATGGATTGAGCGAGTGGTGGGAGAGGGTACTCGCGCTGCCGAGGGCCTTCGAACGGATTGCCTCCCTCTTGAATTTGCCCCTGGATGTTTCCGGCCTTCCCGGACACGCCGATGTCGTATTCCCACGCGTCGTAGTACGGCTCGAGCTCCTCATAGGTGATCGGCCAGTCCTGAATGCGGTTGCCGGGAGGTAGCTTGTCCTCTCCGTACCGTTCGATGTGATGGGTGCGGTACTGGAAATCGGAGGGGTAGAAGCGCCAGGACTGGGCCGCCCAGTGGACGCCTGCTCCGCCAACTCCTGAACCGGGGTTGAAGGAACCATATTGTCGCATCGGGAGGGCCGTGTGACGGGGGCTCGGTCTCCACGTCCACGTTTCGTTGGAGAGGTTGACCATGAGCTCCTTGCGGACCTCAAAACGGAGCTCGTCATGGTTGTGAACGAAGTCGCGTTCGACCGTCCGCCAGGGCCCCTGCTCAATAGAAACGACTTGGAGTCCCGCCTCGGTCAATTTCTGCGCCAGGATTCCGCCGGTCCAGCCAGCACCGACGGTGACGACGTCAACCTTCGGAAGCTGTGCCATCTGCGTCCTCCTATTGCTCGTGTTGCTCATGCAAGCCAGCCAAGTCGGTCAGGCTCTGCGGTTCCCGACCGGGCCAGTTCGGATCGCGCAGTTCGTCGGGAGAGTAGGCGCGCTGAGCACCGGGGTAGCCAATCATTTTCCAGCCGACCATGTCGCGATTGCCGCCGTACATCGGGTCGGAAAACATCCCCTCGATGGTGTGGGTCCGGAGAGTCGTGAAGAACGCCTGCGGGGACGGATCGTCGAAGCCTGTGGCGGTGCCGTCAGCCAGGGCGGCAACGACCTGGTCTTGCTGTTCTTCTGTCAGCTCAATGAAGTCCGCACCGAATCGCTCTTGCGAATATGCGTCGACGGCTGCCAACCCCCGACGGTAGACCTCCTGCGGTGTGAGGACGGACTGGTAACCGTAGCGAGGCGCTTCTTCGGGGCTGACCTCAATGACTTGGTAGACGTCGCGCCGGGTTATCAGCTCTGGCGGTGGTGCGAGGGGGCTTTCGTTGACGACGAGGTACGGTCCTTGGCGGTAAGTTTGGAGTCCCCATCCGTACGGGCCGGCAAGTGCAGAGTCGATGTAATCAACGACACGAGCTTCGCGTGCGCCGGGGTCGTCTGGCGTGCCGGGAATGATCCGTGCGGTAAGGGCGTCTACTGTTTCGTATTCATGTCGGTTGAAGAAGGTGAGAGCGATATTGGCGGAAACGGGTCGGGTTGTGGCTGTGTCCGATGGGGCGAAGTGAGCGTGATGGTGAGCTTCTGGGTGTCCCGAACCACTCGCTGAGATATTTCGCTCCGCGACGAGCCCGACTCCGGCAAGACCTGTTGCCGCGGCTGCCGCGCCCGAGCCCTTCAAGAACCGGCGTCGGGAGATGCGGGCTGGCTGCTGTTCCTCTGGCCCAGGAGCACACTCAATCGAGGCTTCTCGTCCGCTCATCGAAACCTCCTTGGCTGCGATGCCCTCGCGAGAACGCACCAATTGATATCGGAGCTCTGCGGCACAGAAAAATCTGCTTGGTCATGGGGGAATCATGGGATCCCCCTGGATGCGCATGAGTGCTTGGGGGGATTGACCAGCAGCCGATGCCTTCATCGTCGAGGTGAGTCAGGTGATCGACATAGGCTCGGTAATAAGATCCAAGAGGAGATGTGAGTGGTTCGTCATGAAAAGTCTATTCCGATGATGAGGTCTTGTCAACGAATATTTGCGTTCCTAAAGGAAACAGTAATGGAGGAAAACATTTGGTCTGGCCTGTATTGCGGCGGTGCTGTGCGAATCCCGGCTGAATGGGCCGTGCGATCCCTCGGCGGACGCTCAGGGACGACAGCCTGGGGCAAGGCGTCGGGTCTCAGAGATGCAGGTTGAAAAATGGGCGCCGACTATGCCCAAGTGGTCGGGCTCTTCTCCGAATCCACCGGGTCGGCGCCTCTTCTTGATCGCGTTGTTTTCCGGCTGAACCCGGATTATTGCCTCGCCAGCGCCGGCTGCTCCGGCCAGCGATACCGATCCGGCATGCGGTTCGCCAGCGATGGCACCTGCCGTCGGACCTTGCGGAGGAGAGAGCGGTCGAGCGTCGCGCTGATGACCGTCTCGGCGTCCGGTGCGGTGGCAAGCGGGATACCCCACGGGTCCACGATCAGCGACCGGCCGTAGCTCCACTTGCCGGGGGCGTAGGAGCCGACCTGCGCGGGCGCGATCATAAAGACCGTGTTCTCGATCGCGCGGGCGCGGATCAGGATCTCCCAGTGGTCCTTGCCGGTCGTCATCGTGAAGGCGGCGGGCAGGATGATGACCTCGGCGCCGCGTAGGGCGAGGATGCGGAATAGCTCCGGGAAGCGGAGGTCGTAGCAGATGGCGAGGCCGACGCGGACGCCATCGAGGTCGAACGTGACGATCTCGTCGCCCGGCGCGACGGTTGCCGATTCCTGGTAGCTCGCCACGCCGTCCAGGACGACGTCGAACATGTGGATCTTGCTGTACTTGGCCACGATGTCGCCGTCCGGGTTGAGGACGACCGTGGTGTTGAAGACTTTCGGCTCGCCGGGGCGGCTCTCGTAGATGCTGCCGCAGTGAAGGTAGATGCCGTGACGGCGCGCGCGCTCCGCGAGGAGGTCGATCGTCGGGCCGGGGATGGGTTCAGCGCTGGCGCGAATGCCCTCATCAGTCCCGAGATAGGTCCAGACTTCAGGGAGGGCAACAAGCCGCGCGCCGGTTCCAGCCGCGCGGTCGATCAGCTCGAGCGCCGTCTGAATATTGGCCGCCTTGTCGTCCCGCGTGTTCATCTGGACGGCGGCAACGCGCAGGAGATCCTCACCGGCGCCGGTCGGTATGTTCATCGGTCACCTCCTCGGCGTGCGCGGAAAAATTCGGTCGTCGTCGCGGGATCATAGCACGATGTGAGGGGCGGTCCGGCGGGGTGCGGCCGGGCATCGAAACAGGCTCGCCCTTTTCAGGCACCGTACGGTCACGTATCCTTGCCGCGGGCGAGCGAGGCAGGAATGAGCGCCTGCGTCGAATCGAACTAGGGAATTGCTGCTCGCCTTTCCCGCGCGATGGCGGTCGACTTCACGAGGGTCGCGGGCGGTCGTGGCCGCGGTGTCGGGTCGTGATCGCGCCTGATGACTCACTAAGGAGGACGAGAGACGTGGACAGTGTGGTAGCCTCCCAACTGGCTTCGTTGCCGAAAGGAGCGCTCCGCGACTGGTTCGCCGGGAACCTCGCGTCGGCCATGCGCGAGCGCGGCTACAACGTGATCGAGCCCAACGAAGCGACCGACGAGGGGGGCATCGTACTCCATCCTGTCGATCTGGCGAAGCCGACCTCGGTCCGCCGCAAGAACCGGGCGATCTTCGTCGTTGGCATTGGAGAGGACGATCGCTACCCCGAGGAGCCCCTCAAGACCGGCTATCCCCTGTTGCTGCGGACGCTAGCCAACCTCTTCATTTTGATGGTGCGTGAGGGGAAGAGCGGTCATCCTGAGGCGTTCTTCTTCACGTTGGAGCAGGGGTCGTACTCGGTTCCGCATACCGGGGACGACGCGGCGTTCTTCGACGCGATCCTGGAGCGGCTGGCGCCGCTGGCGACATCCCAGCTCATCATCGACAACATCTTCGTACCGGACCTCGAGCCGGAGCTGTGGAACGGTGACGAGATCACGGCGTCGATCACGCGCGCCGGCAAGAAGCTGGACGAGCTCGATCTGCTGCCGTCGCCGTTCCCGCTCGAGGAGTACCTCTCCCCCGAGGACTTCCGCCACGTCCGCGCGATGTTCAACATCGGTGGACTGTCGTACGGCAACCTGAGCGCTCGTAAGGATGAAAAGCGCTTCTGGATGAGCGCGAGCGGCGTCGACAAGAGCCACCTCGTGGACATCGGGACGGAGATCCTGATGGTCACGGACTACCTGCCGGACAAGAAAGCGATGCGGTTGAGCGTACCGCCCAATATCCGGCCACGGCGGGTCTCCGTTGATGCGATCGAGCACTTCATGATCTACCGGGAGCACCCGCAGGTCGGAGCCATCCTGCACGTCCACGCGTGGATGGAGGGTATTCCCTCGACGCATGTGAACTTCCCGTGCGGCACCTATGAGCTGGCGTCGGCGGTTGCCGAGCTCGTGCGCCAATCTCCCGATCCGGGTCACGCGGTGATCGGGCTGAAAAACCACGGGCTGACGATCACCGGCGAGAGTCTGGACGAGATCTTCGATCGCATCGAGGGGAAGATCTTGCGCCAAGTGCCGATGACCTAGGGCGATCGGCGTGGCCGGGAAGGGGATGGCGCAGCCGAACATCGCAATCGGGGTGACGGTACCGCCGAAGCCGCCGCTTGGCTCGCTTCGGCAGTTGATGTTCGCTGCCCGGCTGCTTCGGCTCGACTCGGTCCTGATCTGGGACCACATCCAGGACTTTTTCCCGACGGCCCTCTGGACCAAAGATTTCACCTGGATGGCGAGCCAGAATGCCAGCCCGCACGAGTTCTTCGAGTTTCAGGTCACGCTAGGGTGGCTCGCCGCGCGGGCGGGCCGCGTCCGGATCGGAGTGGCGGCGACGGAGCCGATCCGGCGCCACCCGGTTGTCATCGCGCAGGCGATGTTGACCCTTGCGCACATGACGAAGCGGCGGCCGATCCTCGCCATCGGCGCTGGGGAGCGCGAGAACATCGAGCCGTATGGTCTCGACTTCAGGCGTGGCGTCAGCCGGCTGGAAGAAGCGCTCCAGATCATCCAGCGCTGCTTCACGACGACCGGTCCGATCGACTTCTCCGGCGAGTTCTTCCGGCTGGAGCACGGGCGGTTCGATCTGACCGTGTCTCCCAAGAAGCGGCCTGAGATTTGGGTGGCTGGGATCGGGCCGCGGATGCTCCAGTTGACCGGGCGCTACGGCGATGGCTGGCTGCCGGTCGGGATGATGCCGCCGGAGGAATACGCGACCAAGCTGGAAGCGGTCCGCGCCGCAGCGCGAGAGGCCGGGCGCGATCCGGCGGCGATTACGCCGGCGATCCAGTCCTTCCTCGTCGTCGCGCCGACGGAGGAAGAGGTGCGGGCGATGCTTCAGACGAAGATCGTTCGCTACTTCGGCGTGCTTGCTCCGGCTGAGCTTTGGAAGCGAGTCGGGTATCAGCATCCGCTGGGCGACGGATTCCGTGGCTTCTTCGACTTCGTGCCCGAGCGGTTCTCGCGGGCCGATCTCGAAGAGATGATCTCCATGGTGCCGACGGAGCTGGCGAGCCAGGGTCTGATCTGGGGGACGCCAGAGCAGGCGATCGCTCAGCTGCGGGCGTATGTCGAAGCTGGCGTCCGCCATTTCGTCATTTCACCCGCTTCGGCGATGATCTCTCGGCGTGCCATGCTCGACACCATTCGGGCGCTGCGGACAATAGGGAAGGCGCTGCGCAGCGGCTGAGCGCACCGCGGAGGGTCGTCCGCTGCCGTCAGGAGGGCGCTTTCAGACGGATGTGCGACGCGCCCGCAACCCGACCAGCAGAGGACCGGGACGCGGCGTGTCACTTGGTATGCGTGCACAGATCGGTGGTTGACAGCTTTGTCGCCACGTCTACACTCACCGACCGCGCGGCTCCACAAACTGCCCCTATCGGCGCGGGGACGTGCGTGGATGGCAGAAAACTCCAGATGGGGGGGTCGAGTTCACGGCTTCATAAGGGGGCGACATGACGGCATCCGCGACAATGACGTTGGACGATGACGAGAAGGCTCTCGAGGAGCAAGCGCGACCGTTCCGGGCTTTGTATGAGCATTGGGAGCGGACGCAATGGTCCGTTCAAGCAATTGATTTTTCGACCGACGCCAAGAGTTTCCGCGCATTAGACCCCGAGCGGCAAGAGGCGCTGATCTGGCTGTTCGCGCATCGGTTTCACGCTGAGTTCAGCGTTGCCCACACGCTGGCTCCGTTCCTGCTCGCGGCGCCGTCGTACGAGATGCAGCTCGTGCTGGCCACGCAGGTGGCGGACGAGTACCGGCACATGCAGTGCGTCCTCCGCGTCTATGAGGAGGTCTTCGGCGTGCGCGGCATCCAGGCGGCGCAGCGCCTAGCCGATGAGCACCTCGATCCGGTCGCGGCGTACTTCTATGAGCGATTCGAAGCCGTGGTCGGGGCGCTGCATCATGACCGCAGCGAGGAGGCGTTCATCCGCGCGGTGATGGCGTATCACCTGATCGCGGAGGGGGTAGTCGCGCGCACCGCGCAGAACCTGGCGGGCGGCAGCTACTCGAACTTCGGCGATTTCCCCGGCCTGCTGGAGGGCCAGCGCTTGGTTGGTCGCGACGAGGCGCGGCACATCGGCATCGGCGTCAGCTTCGTCCGGCAGCGCATGATCGAGGCTCCGGAGCGAACCCGTGAGGTCATCGCGCGCGGCCTGGAGGAATACGCGGAGATCACGGCGCAGGGCCTGCAGATGGTAAACGCGGACCTCGATGCCACCGTCCGCCGGGGCTATGGCGTCTCCGGCGTCGACTTCTACAGCGAGATGCTGCGCATGCTGGAAGTGCGGCTCCGCTCGGTCGGCTTCCTCTCGGATGACGAGAACCTCGACGCCATCAACAAAGTGGCAGGCGGCGCGTAAGATCACGCCGCCTGCCATCCATCCGGTTAGCGCGTCGGTGTCTACGTCGTAGGCGTGCCGGCCGGCGTCGCTTCCTCGGCCGTTTCCTCTGCCACGTCCGCCGAATCAGTCTCAGCGGTGGTCAGGCTGGACTCTTCCCCGCCAGTCGCTTCGTCGCTCGTGTCGTCAGTCGCCTCATCGGTCGAAATGACCTGGAGGAACTGACCAGCTGCCCAGCCGGAGCCGAACTCATCGCTCTCGACCTGGAACCAGGTGTAGCCGTCTGCGTCTTCTGGCCCGTCAACCACCGTCAGTTGCGTGCCGTCGGGCATGACATCGATGACTTCGGAATCCAGGCCTGGCGCATCGCGCAGGTTGAGGTCGCCATCAATCACCTGGACAGTGTCGCCGATCGCGATGAGGTCGGCCGGGCTGGCGAGGAACGCGCCAGCGACCCAGCCGGTCCCGGCGTCGGAGTCGACCTCGTACCAGTCGTAGCCGTCGGCGGCCTGCGGCCCGCTGACGATCGTCACCGCGGCATAGGTCGGTAGCTGGTCAATGACGCCAGCGTCGAGGCTGGGACCATCGCGCAGGTTGAGCAGATCGGCATCGACGACGAGGACCGTTCCGGCCGGGAAGCCGTCCGCCTCTTCGACCAGGGCCAGGTATCCGCCGGCTGCCCAGCCAGTCCCGAAGTCGCCAGCATCGATCTGATACCAGGGGATGCCGTCCGCGGTCACGGGGCCGTCAAGGACCGTCGCTTGCGTGCCAGATGGCATCGTGTCGATGATGCCCGCGTCGAGGCTGGCGTCATCGCGCAGGTTGAGCAGATCGGTGTTGACCTGGACCACATCGCCGGCCTCAAACCCGGGATCGATCGTCGCGGCGTCCGTCAGGAACTCGCTGGCTAGCCAGCCGCTGCGATCGGCGTCGATCTCCGCCTCATACCAGGTGAGATCATCAACCGGCTCCGGGCCAGCCGTGATCGTGGCGACGGTCCCATCGGGCAGGGTCTCCAGCACCTCGCTATCGAGACCCGGCTCGGAGCGGAGGTTTAGGCCATCGCCGTCGGCCGTGACCACGACCGTGTCACCCGCGACGAACTCGGCGTCCTGCGCGAAGACACTGGTTGGGCGGGTGACCATCGCCAGGCCGCCGAGCGCGATCAGCGCGACCAGCGCTAGCGAGCCAAGCAAGCGTCTCGGACTCGGGCGTGCTTGTGTTCGATTCATCATTGTCCCCCCTTCTCATACGCGTCAGCGGGTCTGCACACCCGCGCTGGTGACGCGCCTCGCCTTCTGGCGTTGCGGCGAGCGGGGCTACGGGGTCTATTCGCCTCGCCGCACTTGATCCGTCCGCACTCGGCGCGAATTGCGGGCATCGCGCCGGCTCCGGGGCAGGTGCAACGCCGATAGGTAGCGAACGTGACGAAACGAGCAACGTCACACGTTCGCATGACCATACTACCTGAATCAGACCCTAAATACCATTACCGAACCGTCATGTCTTTTTGGCACAGGGGCGACATTTCATCGCCTAGGCAACTCACTTGCTTGTGACCATTGGTCCCGTGTCGCACGGCATTACGCGACGGGGGAGGCGCGAGGGCGGTATCCTGCAGCCAAAGGCTGATTCAGCCTGCCGAAACGGGATCTGCGACGGGGGGCGGTGGAAAGGAGCGGATGGCGTGACGGGCGCACAGCGAGCAGCGGATGTGATGCGAATTCTCGTGCCACTTGACGGGTCGTCACTGGCCGAGCAGGTCATTCCCTATGCACAGGCACTCGCGGGCGAGAGCGGCGAGGTGGTGTTTCTGCATGTCATGCAGGAGCCCGAGGCCGTCCGGGGCTTGTTCGGCACGACTCTCGTTCCTGCCGACGAGGTGCTTCAGCTGGAAAAGGAAGCCGCGCAGCCGATGCTGGACGAGGTGCGGCAGCGCTGGCAGCCGGTGCTGAAGTCGGAACCGGCGACGGAGATGGCCACGGGCGATCCCGCGGATGTCATCTTGCGGGTGGCCGAGCGCCGTGGCTGCCGGCTCATCGCGATGGCGAGTCATGGACGCGGCGCGCTCGGGCGCCTTGCCTTCGGGAGCGTCACGGATCGGGTGGCGCGGACCTCTTCGATCCCGGTGCTCGTCATTCGCCCGAAGGACGAGAAGCCGAAGGTTGAACCTGTTTCGATCCGGCGGATCGTCATCCCGCACGACGGCTCGGAGCTAGCGGACGAGGCGCTGCCGCTGGCGACCGAGCTTGCGACGCAGCTGAGCGTGCCGGTGCATGTAGTCCGCGCGGTCAATCCCGCTGCCGCGGTGCCTCCCGCGCCGCTGACCGCCGGTCCGTATCCTGCCGAGCTGTACCAGCAGATCGCGGACGAGATGATTGCCGACGCGGAGTCGAGCGTCCAAGAGGTCTCCAAGCGGCTGGAACGCGCCGGTTTGCAGGTGACGACGGCGGTGGTCGAGGGCCCCGCCGTGATCGCCATCGAGGACGCGCTGACCGAGGGAGATCTGATCGTCATGACGAGCCATGGGCGCTCGGGCATCGCGCGCTGGCTCTTGGGCAGCGTCGCCGAGAAGCTGATCCGCACGGCGCCTGTGCCGGTCGTACTCGTTCCGTCCTCGATCCGCGAGGGGAGCGGTGGGAACCAGTAATGCGCGCGCCGGCGGCCGGCGGGCTGGCGAGGGAATCTAGGCAGTCTGGGAGTCGGGCATGAGGTTCGGGCGCCTGCTTGTTCCATTGGATGGCTCCGACGCGGCTCACGTGGCGGTGGACTACGCGGCGATCATTCCGAGCCGCGCGGTGACGCTGCTTTCCGTGGTTCCCGATGGCGCGGCCGAGCTCCTGGTCGCCGGCCCCGGCCGCCGGCAGGAATGGAAGGCGGCGCTCGTTGCCCGGGCCACCGCCTACCTCGATGAGGTCGCCGCGGAGCTGAGCCGGCAGGGGCGGGAGATCCACCTTCGAGTCGAGCATGGCGATCCGGCGGAGCAGATCATCGTGGCCGCGGCGGATTGCGACCTTATTGTGATGACGACGCACGGGCGCGGCGCGGGGGAGCGAGCGCTCTTCGGGAGCGTTGCTGACCGGGTGGTGCGGCACGCTTCGGTGCCGGTGCTCCTGATTCGCGGCGGGGAGCGGCCAGTGAGGGAGTCGCCGCTCACGCGCGTGGTCGTTCCGCTCGATGGCTCGCCGGCCGCCGAGCGGGCGCTGCCAGTGGCGATGGATCTGGCTGACGATCTGGGAATCCGCATTCACCTGGTGCGGGCGATTGACGCGGCGTCGCCGCGGGCGGTAGTCCGCGTCGGCCCGGCGCCAGCGAGCGCGTACGCGGCCGCTGTCGAGGAGGCTCGCTCCACGGCGACCGCGTATCTCGAGGAACAAGCCAAGCGCGTGCGAGCGCGGGACATCTCCGTCACGACCGAGGTGCGGGAGGGTGCGCCAGCGGCGGAGCTGAACGCGTTGACGAGGCCCGGGGACATCATCGTTATGACGACGCATGGGCGGACCGGCATCGGGCGGTGGCTGCTCGGGAGCGTGACGGAGCGAGTGGTGCGCGAAGCTCCGGTGCCGGTCCTGGTCGTGCGGGCGCGCGATGAGTCAGAGGCTTCCGCGTCTGCCGAGCAGAGCGATCGCACGGCGTAGAAGCGCTGCGTCGCCTGCTTCCACACTTCCGTTCTCCGTGCAGTGCCGCGGATGCGCACAACATCAAGACGTTCGGTCCGCCAGAAGTTGCCTGACGTTCGATGTCTCTTCCCTCGTGGTCGCCTGCTGGCAGCCCAACCTAGGGCGCGGAACGTTGATGTGGCGCACCAGTCGCAGAGGAGATACCGCCTGAGTATGCTTGACGAAGTAGGGCGGTAGGCGCGGGATGCGCTGCGCGAGGAGCGACACCGGTGCGACTCATCAAGATCGGGGTGGCGAGCGTCAACTCGACCGTCGGCGCGGTCGGGCCAAACGTCGATCGCGCGCTTCGGCTCGCTCAGGAGATGAGCGCCGAAGGGGTCACGGTCGGCGTCTTTCCGGAGCAAGTCGTCGGTGGGTATCCACCGGAAGACCTCGTCCAGTGGCAAGGGTTCGTCGACCAGCAGTGGCGCGAGCTCGAGCGATTCGCGCGGGAGACTGCCTCGCTGCCGACCGTCTTCATCATCGGCGTGGTCGCCGCGCATCAGGGGTTGCGCTACAACTGCGCGGCCGTCGTCGCCGGCGGGCGGATTCGGGGGCTGGTGCCGAAGGAGAAGCTCCCGACCTACAGCATCTACTACGAGGGCCGGACGATGGCCCGCGGCGTCCCGCTCCACTATGACGAGCACAACGGGGCGCCGTTCGGGGACATGATCTTTCGGTTCGATTTCGGCACGCTGGCGGCGGAAGTTTGCGAGGACCTGTGGAGCCCGGATGGTCCGATAAAGCGGCGGACCTACGCGGGCGCTGAGCTGGTCTGCAATGTCTCCGCCTCGGTCTTTCGGGTTGGTGTCGTCCAAACGCGGCGTGAGCTGATCGCGACGCGCGCCGCGGATCACCAGTGCACGATCGCCTATGCCAATCTCGTCGGCGCGAACGACGGCCTGATCTTCGATGGCGGCGGCTTCATCAACCAGAATGGCCGGCTCATCCTCGACGCTCCGCGCTTCCGCGAAGGGTTCGCCAGCGCCGTCATCGACCTCGACCGGACGACGCGACTCCGCACGGAGAACACGACCTGGCGCGACGACCGGGAAGAGTACGTCGCGAATAACCCGCTTCCCCCCGTCATCGAAATCCCGGAGACCGAGTTCTCGACGGCGGCTGCGCGCGAGCGCCTGACCTACCCGGTGCCGGCGCACCGCTCGTTCTTCCTGCCGGCTCCGGAGACGCCGCGCAGCGCGCGGGAAGAGCTGTGCGAGGACATTCTCGACGCGCTGGCGCTCGGCATCGGCGACTACTTCGAGAAGACGGGCGCGTTCAAGGTGATCGGCATCTCCCTCTCCGGCGGGCGGGATTCACTTCTGACGCTCCTGATTGCCCATCGCTATGCCAGCCGCGTCCGGCCGGAGAATCCGGGCTCGCTGCTGCGCGCGTTCTACCAGCCGTCGCGCTACTCCTCCGCGGAGACGCGCCGGGCGGCTGAAACGATCTGCCGGGAGCTGGGGGTGCCGCTCGAGATCGTCTCGATTGACGATGCGTTCGAGCGGGAGCGCGAGGCCGTGCAGGCGATGCTCGAGAGCGGTCAGCCGGTGACGCCGATCACCGAGCAGAACATCCAGGCCCGCCTGCGCGCGCAGCGAATGTGGAACTGGTCGAACTCCTCCGGCGGGCTGTTCCTCAACACGGGCAACATGACAGAGCGAGCCGTCGGCTACACGACGATCGGCGGCGACCTGATGGGCGCGCTGGCCGTCCTCGCCAACGTGCCGAAGACGGTCGTGATCTACCTGCTCGATTACCTCTATGAGAAGCATGGCTACGAGGGGATTCGGGCGGTGATGGCCAAGCCGGCCGGTCCGGAGCTGGCGCCGGATCAGGCGGGCGAAGAGGAGCTGATGCCGTTCCCGATCCTGGACGCCTGCTTCTACCTCTTCGTTGGCGAGAAGCTGCTGCCCGAAGAGGTGCGCTGCGCGATCGGCGAGATGTTCCCCGAGTACCCGCCGGAGGTGCTCGACGGGTACGTCGCCAAGTTCGTCCGGCTCTTCCTACAGTCGATTTACAAATGGGTGCAAGCGCCGCTCTCGTTGCACATCGGAAATCTAGACCTGGAGCGGGAGCGAGCGCTGCAGCTTCCCGTTGTAACGAGCGCTGATTGGACGAAATCCACGGCGAAGGAGACGGCGGAAGCGTCGCCCGCATCACCCCGGTGACAATCTGGCGCTTGTCCCGTCGCTGACCGGACGCGTATCTTCCTCTCAAGGCGCGATTGATATGCCGGGAGGAAGCGTAATGACGTCCATTTCTCGTCCGATTGGCCTTGCCTGGAGCCTGCGCCTGGCGCTCGGATTGGCGCTGCTCCTGGCGTTAGCGGCGCCGTGGCAGCCGGAGGCAGCCGCGCAGCAGCAGGCCGTGATTGTGAACGACCTCTCTACGGTCGAGCTGCCGCCGGACATCGGCCAGAGCGAGTACCAGGTCTATGTCCCGGAGACGCGCCACACGCTACGCGGCAGCATGCTCGACTACTGGCGGGCGAATGGCGCGGCGGCTGTCTACGGCTATCCGATCTCCGAGCCGTTTGCGGCGGAGAATGGCTACTACAGCCAGGCGTTCGAAGCGGCGGTCTTCCAGTACCATCCCGAGTATCTCTACACCGATGAGCCGATCATGCGGCTGATGCCGATCGGGGAGCCGGCGCTCGAAGCTCGGCGCGGTGACATGCGCCGCGACGGGCGGCGTGGCTTCGGCGGGGGCGACCGCCGGCACGCGGCCTGGACGCCGCTGCCATCGGATAGCCGGGCGGCGGCCCGCGCGATCGCCGAGGGCGGGTTCTATTCCGAGCTGACCGGGCACACGGTCAGCGGCGCCTTCTACGATTGGTACGCGGAGCACGAGGGCTGGTACTACCTGGGTGATCCCCTCAGCCAGCCGGTCGCGGAGCGCGGCGTCGTCGTCCAGTACTTCAGCGGAGCGCTGCTGATGCGGCATGCGGACGGCCGCGTGCGCTTGGCGCCGCTGGCTCGGGAGATGGCCGATGAGCTTGGCATCCCGACCGAGCCAGTGCCGCGCAACGGGTTGCCGACCTTCAGAGAGTCGTTCTTCCTGAAAGCGCGGAATCCGAATCCGCTCGGCGATCCGACCGAGGCGACCGGACGCAAGTGGATCGAAGTCAGCATCAGCCGGCAGATGCTCTGGGCATATCAGGGGGACACGCTGATCATGTCGTCTCCTGTCAGCACGGGATTGCCGCCAAACGAGACCGAGCTTGGCGTGTTCCACGTACGTCTCAAGTATCCGGAGCAAGACATGCGCGGCTTCGAGAGCGAGACCGGCGAAGTGATCGCCTTCGAAGATGCGCCGCCGGGCAGCGTCCTGGGGTACGACGTTGAGGACGTGCCGCACGTGATGTACTTCAACATGGACGCCGAGTCGCTGCACGGCACCTATTGGCACAACAACTTCGGTCAGCGCATGAGTCATGGCTGCGTCAACCTGCCCCTGGACGTCGCCGCGTTTCTCTATGACTGGGCGCCGCTCGGGACGATGGTCTGGGTGCACGAGTAGCGCGCCCGCGCTCACCGCTCCTGGCTACGCCTCTACTGCTTGGCGGAAGAGCGGATAGACCGCGCGAGCGAACTTGGCCAGCTCGCGTGCCAGGGCGACCGGGGGCAGCCGCACCTTGCTCGGGTCCAGGTGCTGGAACATCGTGAACTCGGTGAAGCGGACGCCTGGCCGGCCAGCAAGCGCTGCCGCCAGCTGTCGCGACTCCTCGATCGGGATCACCGTGTCGTCGCGGTCGTGCGCGAGGGCGATCAGCGGGGCTCGAATACCCGGCAAGTACGAGACGGGCGAGAGCGTATCGAGGCGCTGCCGCATCGCGGGTGGCAGACGTTCCAGCGCCGCCGTGGCCGCGCCAGGGTCGAGCGCCGTCAAGAGCGGGTAGATGGCTCGACCGTCCGGCGAGAGTTCGTCCGGGAGCGCTTGCTTGGTGCGCTCGCCAAAGGCCGCGCGCAGTCGTTCCGCCTCTTCTGGTTCGAGGGCGGCCGTTACGGAACGAGCGTAAACCTTGCGTGTTAGCGGATCGACGGGCCACGGGGCAGGGATGCCGTTCGGCGAGGTAGTGGCGCTGGCGATATCGCGCGCGAGGGTCCACATCGAGCCATAGGGCGCCCAAGCGACGACGAAGGCGACGCGGTCGCGGATGGAGGGGTCGGCGGCGGCCATCAGCGCGAAGGAGCCGCCGACGCACGTCCCGAGCAGTCCGCTCCTGGCCGGGCTAACGAACGGCTGCTCGACGAGCCACTGATAGGCGCGGGCGATCCCGGCGATGTCCACCGGGTCGAGGCGCAAATCACGCATCGCTGGTGACCAGTAGAGGAGCGCGGCGAAGCCGGCGCGGGCGAGAGCCTTGCCCAGGCGTGGCACCTGCGGATGATCGACGCCGAACGGGACGACGCCGAGGCAGACGACGATGCCGGGGTGAGGACCGGCGCCCGGCGGCCGGTAGAGATCGCCTTCGGCCTGACCGTTCGGCGTTGGGTAGCGCACGCGCTCGACCACCGGTTCCGGCGTCAGGCAGGCGATGGGTTTCGAGGGGAGCATCGGCAGGACGTCGAGGAAGAAGACGGCTGTCCGCGCGGTAGCGCGCAGCGGCCGCACGACGCGGTGAAGCCGCAAGCGGAGACCACCGGGATGCGCAATCGAGGAGCGCCGTGGTTGGATGATCGCCATCTCGCGCCTCCCGAGCCGGTATCCAGGCACCTGTTCCGCCGACTTGTGATGACAGCGTAGGGCGCGGCGCGTCCCGGCGATGACGCATTGTGGGCAGCCGTCGTGTCAGAAACGCTGCACGGCGCTGCTCCGAGGCGAGAGCGCCATTGCCGATCGTGCCTCCTGCGACCTCGCCCTGGTCTTGTCATCATTGTGGCGCTCTTGTAACGCCCCCGCTCTCGGTGTGACGGTCTCCGGACTCTCGCGGCACTACGCTGCGCGTGTCGGGGCGCCGCACGGAAAAGGGCGATGTGCCATGGCAGAGGTCAAGAGCGATGCGGATCAGCAACCGGGGTGCGCGATCTCTGCTCGGGGCGCTGAGTTTGGCGAGGGGTCCAAATGAGTAAGGGCATGAAGGTCATCATCGGCTCCATCGCTACAGTAGCCATCGTGGCCGCGTCGGCGTCCGTCGGCGGGCGGATCGTGGCGGAGCGACGGATCGAGCGAGAGATAGACGATCTCTTCGCCGCCAGCGCGACTGCCGAGCAGGTCGTCATCACCGAGGCTGACCTGAAGGAATTGCCGGAGCCCGTTCAGCGGTGGCTGCGCTATTCCGGCGTTGTCGGGAAAGATCGCCCGGCTGTCGTGCGGCTCAAGCAGGAGGGGGAGCTACGGCTTGGGGATCGCGGTTGGTTCCCCTTCACGGCCGAGGAGTACTACACCACCGACCCGCCGGGATACGTTTGGTCCGTAAAGATGGAGATGGCTCCGCTGGTCTATGTCGTTGGGCGCGATGCTTACATCGGCGGCAAGGGGAGCATGGACATGCGGCTCTTCGGTCTCGTTTCGGTCGCGAAGGAGAGCGGGCCGGACATGGACGTGGGAGCCTTGCTGCGTTACCTCAACGAGATCATGTGGTTCCCGGCCGCGGCGATCAGCCCGTACATCACCTGGGAAGCGATCGACACCGAGTCGGCGCTGGCGACGATGAGCTATGGGGGCGTCAGCGCGTCCGCGACGTTCTTCTTCGACGAGCAGGGTCGGCTGACGAACATGACGGCCGAGCGCTACGACCGAGAGGATGGCAAAGACAACCTGTGGTCGACGCCTTTGACCGACTATGGGGAGTTCGCTGGCGTCCGAGTTCCGGTCGAGGGAGAGGCTGTCTACGCGCGGGACACTGGCGACTATCCGTACATCCGGCTGCGGATCACCGAAGTCGAATACGACCGGCCTGAGCGGTACTAGATCCGAGCATACGCGGCAACGGGCTGCGCGACGATGGGAGGTGTGGCGATGGTCGCTCAATCCTGGACGCGCAGCCTGGGACGAAGCGAGAGACGTCCGGCACGTCGCCCACTTCTCCTGATCGCCGTCGAGACGCTGATGGGCTTCTCGGCTATCGGCGGCGGGATCGGCTTGCTGGGAGATTGGATCGGGATGCCGCGCGAGGCGCTGGAGGGAACCCCGTTCTCCAGCTTCACCATCCCGGCGCTGATCCTCATCTTCGTGGTCGGGGGCAGCCAGCTTGTCGCTGCCTGGCTGGCCTGGACGCGGCATCCGCTGGCGTTGGTCGCCTCCTTCGCGGCCGGATGCATCCTGCTCGGCTGGATCGCGGTCGAAGCGGTGATGGTTGACGACCCGGAGGGTCGGATGCTCCAGACGGTCGTTTTCGCCTGCGCCGCGCTCATTCTCGGGCTGGCATGGCGCTGGCGCCGGCGCGAGACCGCTTGAGCAGCCGGCAAGAGACCTCGCGTTGGCCGCTTCTCGCACGCTAATCGCGGTCGTGGTCTGACATCAGTGGCGCGGGCACGGATGTCCGGATGCGCAGCCCGTCGTAGGCGACGGCGATTCCCGGCGGAAGCAGCGATTCGGCGCGCTCGTGGCTCAGCTCGTGACTGAGATGGACGAGGTAGGCGGCGCGCGGCCGTAGCTCCTCCACGACCGCCACGGCTTCGCTCAGGCTCATGTGCGTGGGATGCGGGCGCTCCCGCAGCGCGTTGATTACGAGGATATCGAGATCCCGTAACAGCGCGAGAGATGAAGGCGGAATGCGCTTCGCATCGGTGACGTAGGCGAGTGGGCCGAAGCGATAGCCGGTGACGGACATCCGGCCGTGCTCGACCGGGATCGGAACGACTTCCAGGCCAAAGAGGGAGAACGGGCCTTCCACGACGGTCAGCGTCAGGTCCGGCTTGCCGCCATAGAACGTGTACTGGTCCACGAACGCGTAAGCGAAGCGCTCGCGCAGGGCGCGGGCGGTCTCTGGCGAGGCATAGACCGGGAGATGCCGGCCGGCGATCTCGTTGAACCGCCGGAGGTCGTCGAAGCCGCCCGTGTGATCGGCATGGGCGTGCGTGAAGAGGACGGCGTCGATCTGCTTGAGGCCGGTCGCGAGCGCCTGCAGCCGGAGCTCGGTCGCGGTGTCGATCAGGATGGTGTGCCCGCCGTAGCGCACGACGGCCGATGTGCGGCCCCGGTGGTTGCGGGGATCGGAGGACGTGCAAACCGCGCAGTCACAGCCAATCACCGGGATGCCGTTCGATGTGCCCGTTCCGAGAAATGTCAGCTCGATCATGAACGCTCCAGATGAACAGTCAACGGTTGTCCTGTTGGCAATCCTACAGCCTGCCGATCCTGATGTCGTCCGGACGAACTGCCCGACGTTTGTGACCAAAGTCTCGTTGCGTTGCCTTATCGGGCACAAGGTCGCTGAGTAGGATGGAGGGCGATCGGGAGGTTTGGCTGGCTAACCCCTGGGAATTGGCCAGGTGGCCGATCGCCGCCAGACTGGGCGCCGGATCCCCGATCATCCGCTCGCCTCCGGTTGGACGTGGCGGACGAGAGAAGCCGGGCAGCGGAGTAGGTGAATGCAGGTAAGAGTGAGATCAGAGCCGGCGTCAAGACTGGCGGTGTCGGTGGACGTGGGACAGGAGGCGACATACCGCGCCAGCGACGCATTCGCGCGTGGCCTGGCAGGAATCGCGGCCGGCCGGACGCCGGGAGCGATCTACCGGGCGGCGTGCGGGCTTGCGGCGCGACTCGGGAGCGTCAGCAGCGTTGCCTTGCTGCGCCCGGACGACCGCGGTCTCTTCGGCGTCGCGTATGCCACTCCGCCGGCGATGCCGCGACCTGCGATCGACGCGGCGTCGGCAGCGCTGCATCAGCGCTGGATCGCGGCGCACGCGCCCGGCGAGCCGAGCACTGGACCGGGGACATTCGCGGTCGAGGGGCAGCCTCCCTTGCTCGTTGTCCCGCTGGTGCGGGGCGACTCGCTGCTCGGGGCGCTGGTGTTAGCGGGCGCGGGGCAACAGACTCCCGCGAGCACGCCGGCCGAGCGGATGATGATCGGCGCGATCGGCGTGGTGACCGCGCAGGCGCTCGAGGGCATCGTCCTGCGGCAGCGGTTGGATGTGTCGATCTCGCGCGCGGAACACGAGCGAGAGCTGACGGCCGCGCGCAAGGAGATCGGCCGAGAGCTTCACGATGGCCCGACGCAGGACCTCACGCTGGCGGGACTGACGCTCGACCGGCTGATCAAGACGCTCGGCGAGGATCAGGCAACAGCCGCCGATGTCCGACAAGCGCGGGATCTGATCGACCGCGCGATCCTGGGCATGCGGAAGGCGATCGGCAAGCTGCGCTCGTCGCAGCCACCAGCGCCGAGCATCACCGGCCCGCTGCGCGAGCTGCTCGCCGAGATGGCGCCGACCGCGCCGGGATTGGAAGTGAACTTCGATCACGTCAGCGGCGTGCGGTTGGCGCCGGAAATCGAACGCGCGATTGTTGGTATCGTGCGTGAGGCGTTGCACAACGTGCGGAAGCATGCCCAAGCGGACCGCGTACAGCTCGAGGTGCGCCGGGCCGACGGGGCGATTGAAATCGAGGTGGCTGACGACGGCGTCGGCTTCGAGGGAGCGGCTCCGGCCGGCCACTTCGGGTTAGAGCAGATCAAGGAGCTTGCGGAAGAGACGGGCGGCCGCCTCGAAGTTGGCTCCAAGAAGGGGAGCGGCACGACGGTCAAAGCCTGGATCCCCTTGCCTTCGGGGACGACCGGGACGCTCAAGCGGCAGGCAAGCGATAGCAGATGAGTCGCGTGAGGGCTGCGGTAAGTGCGGCGAGCAGCCGGAGGTACAGCGTTGAACAACAACGGATCAGCAAACATTCCATCGGCGCTTGGACAAGCCGCTAGCAACGGGTCCGGAGCGGGGGCGAACGGCGGGAGCCGTCTGACCGTGCTCCTCGCGGACGATCACCATCTCTTCCGGGAAGGACTGCGGCGCCTGCTCGAGCAGACCGGCGATATCGACGTCGTTGGTGAGGCGGCGAACGGCGAAGAGGCCATCCGCTTGGCGAAGGAGCTCGAGCCGCAAGTCATCCTGATGGACATCAACATGCCGATCGTCGACGGCATCCGCGCCACGGAGGCGGTGACGCGGCTCTGCCCGCAGACGAGCGTCATCGTGCTGACGATGTTCTGGGAGGATGACTACGCGATCCAGGCGGTGCGCGCCGGCGCGAAGGGCTACTTGCTCAAGAATGCGCGCTCGGAGGATGTCGTGCGCGCTGTGCGGCTGGCCGCATCCGGCGGCTCGGCGATCGACCCGGCCTTGGCCCCGATTCTGATCCGGGAATATCACCGGATGGTGACGCGCCAGCCGGAAGACGGGCATCGCGATGGCGGCCTCACGCAGCGCGAGCTGGCGCTCCTGCGGCTCCTGGCCGCTGGCTACAACAATCGCCAGATCGCGGCTGAGCTTTCGCTGGCGGAGAGCACGGTCAAGAACAACCTCTCCGCGCTCTTCCAAAAGATCGGCGTGCGGGACCGCACCCAGGCGGTGCTCTACGCCTTCGCGGAGAACTTGGTCCCGCGGCCTGTCTCGCCCATGAAGTGAGCGGAGTCAGGTGGGCGTCGGCTCTGTCTCCGCTCAATCCTGCTCAATCAGATCGTTCTTCGCGATCTTCAGCACGACCGTGCCGGCCGTCACGCTCGCGATCGCGTCGGCCGACGCGTAGCGGTCGGAGGCGAAGAATCCCTTGGCGTCGATGCGGATGAACCCGGTGCGCAGCAGCTGCTCGCGCGCCGGCGACGGCACCTTTGGCTCGCCCTCCGACCCGGCCAATTCCGCGAGCGTGTCGAAGAGTCCTTCGCCGGTCGGCTCCTGACCGGCAAGGGTGACTGCCTGCGGATCGCCCATCTTCACATACGCGACCTTGCCGATCTCCTCGCCGTCGGCGTCCACGACCCGCATGCCCTGCCGGACGAGCGCGATTGGCGCCGAGGCGTCCTCAGCCCCGCTGTGGTAAGCCTCCTCATGGTCAAGGGGGCGCGGCTCCGACGAGCCCATTTCGGCGCGGATATGGATGTGGCTCGGCTCCCCTGATTGCTCGTGAATCATGGCGGGTCTCCCTTCCGCTCGCCGGTTGGGGAAGGCGCGCCAGCGAGCGCATCGCGGCGGGTTGCGCCTTCCGGCGAGGGTCACGCAATGTGCGTGCCGCTCAGCGAGCCTCGAGCACCGTCATGCCGAGCTGAGTGGCCGCCGGATCGGCCATGCGGACGTAGTGCTCGATGCGCGAGAGGTGATCGGTGACCGCTTCCGGTCCGATCCCCGGCGGCGCGTAGATGCAGTAGATGACCGACGATGTTTCGGGTTGGACGCGAGCGCGGGCGGCAGGGCCTTGGATGATGGTTGTCAGAATGCCGTGCTGATCGCGCATCAGCATGTCGCCGGGCTTCGTGGCCGCCTCCTGACCGTTGTACAGCGTGTAGCGATCGTCGCTCGTGGCCGAATCGATGACGATGGGGAGCGCGACCTCCGCCAGGTCGTGCGAGGCGGTCAGGATGCCGGTCGCCAGCTCGGCCAAGAAGCCCGCTTCCACCAATGGCCCGCGGCGCGCGATCGGCTTGCCCTTGAGCGCGACCGATTCGATCTGCATCAGGACATGGTAGGTCTGGTCGAAGCGGCGGTAATAGGCGTCGTAGGCCGGAAGATGGCCGGTGGACCGGATCTGCGCTCGGGTCTGGCCGTGGTAGCGTTGCCGTAGCTCTTCTTCGAGCTCCGCCCGTGCCCGATCCAGCTCGGGAGTGCCACGTGGCGGGGCATCCAGTCGAAGCGCGAGCACGCCAGCAATGGCGCCCGGATGCTCCTCCATCCACCGCTCGGTCGCGATCAACAGCGGCTCATTGCCCACAGCGTCCCTCCTCGTGTCGCGCTGGTATCCCACGCCATTATGCCTATTCGGCGTTGGCGAGACGCGGCAAGCCGGCGCTGAGATCGCTCATGGACACGGAGTGGGGAGGCCCTTGCGGACCTCCCCTTTCCCCTCCTCGACCCCCGCTGGACCTATGGGGATTAGGCAGATTTGGGAACTTCGACCTGAGCGTACCGCTGCGGGCCGATCTCGATCCAGCCGTGCTTCACCGCGTACAGCACCGCCTGGACGCGGTCGTTGACATCGAGCTTGCGCAGGACAGAGGTCATGTGGTTCTTGACCGTTTGCTCGGTGACGAAGAGCGCGTTGGCAATCTCCTTGTTCGACAGACCCTGCGCGACGCAATCGAGCACTTCGATCTCGCGCGCGGAGAGCGGGATCGGCCCGTCGAGCCGATCCGCGACGTTGCCATTGCCGTGATCCGCGGCCTGCCGGAACTCCGACAGCACGCGCCAGGCGAGCTGCGGGCGGGCCAAGATCAACGGGTTGATCAGGTTCTCGCCCTGCGTCACGCGCCGCAGCGCATCGAGCAACGCATCGCTGTCGATGTCCTTGGTCAGGAACGCGACGGCTCCCGCGCGGATCGCATCGAAGAGACGGTCGTCGTCCATGTGCATCGAGAGGAAGACGATCTTGGCGTGCCGCTGCTGCCGGCGCAGCACGCGGGCGATCTTGAGACCGGTCACCCCAGGGAGCTGTACATCGAGAATGATGAGGTCGGGATGGTGAACGTCGGCAAGATGGATCGCCTGGTGACCGCTCTCCGCCTCCGCGACGATCTGGTAGCGCCCAGACTCCTCGAGCAGGCGGCGCAACCCGCGGCGATACATCGGATGATCGTCAACGAGCATCACCCGTCGCTGCAACATCGTCTCAGCCCTCTCCCCACGGCCCCATGTCCGCCACGCACACAACCTCCCGTGGCGGTAGCCACCCGAGATCGCCACAACTCCGATACGTCTAGCTTGTCGCCCACGACGGAGGTGATCCCGGCTTTCCTAGCTACAAACGTAGCGGGCCCATCCGACCTTTGGTATAGGGAATTTCGGTAGGACGGGTGTCGAAAATGGTCCCAGGCGGCCGATGGCGGGAAAGTACTATGTGTCGCGAAGTCAAGAAGCGGCTTTCGCCGTAGAAAGCACGGTCTGGGTGTACGTACGTCGCTGGTCAGTCTCACTGAGCGACCTGCGTCGCGAGCCAAAGCAGGCCGATCAGGGATTTGCCGTCTCGAATCTGCTCCGGGCCTGGCGCGAGCAAGCGGGAGAGGTCCGCGAGAGGCAAACGTACTAGCTCGGCTGGCTCATCCTCCGGGCGAGTGTGCTCCACGGGGTGGCAACCGGTGGCGTGGAAGAGGACGATCCGCTCCGAGGAATAGCCGGGCGTGGGGAAGAACGAGACGATCTCGGCCAGCTGACCGGGGGCATACCCTGTCTCTTCGATCAACTCCCGCCGCGCCGTCTCCGCCGGCGGCTCGCCCGGCTCGAGCGTACCAGCCGGAATCTCGAGCAGCGCCTCGCCCACGGCGTGGCGGTACTGGTGGACGAGAAGGAGGTGATCGTCGTCCGTGACGGCGACGATGGCGACCGCGCCCGGATGCTCGACGACCTCCCGCGTGGCGATGCGGCCGGAGGGGAGGCGAATCTCGTCCACGCGGACGCGCACGAGCTTGCCGTCAAAGCCGAGCCGCTGACCGATCGTCGCCGGCTTTGTCCCTTCGCCAGGCATGTGGCGACCTCCAAGAGATGGGGGTCAGACAAAGACGATGGCACTCCGGTTCCGGAGTGCCACAAGGAGGCGCCAGGCGGATTCGAACCGCCGATCAGGGTTTTGCAGACCCGTGCCTTACCACTTGGCTATGGCGCCGAGCAGAGGGCGGCGCTTGCTCGCTACAGGTCGAATTTTACCACGACCATCGGGCAGCGTCCGCCCCCATTCAACGCGCAAATGCCTTCCTTACTTCACGACCACGCAGACCAGATCGGGCGTGAGCCAGAACGGCGGCAGGTAGCCCACCGCGACCGACAGCGGCAGCACCTCCGTACGGAGCTCGAGGCCGAGCTTCTCCTCCATGAACGCGCGACGGGCCTGAATCCGCGCCCAAGTCGCCGGGAAGTCGCGGGCGAGTTCGTCTCGGAGCGATTCGTCGGCGAGCGCGATGGTGTCCTCGCTGTTGAGCGCGTAATGTGGTGGCAGCGGCGTCGGAATGATGTCGGCCGCGAAGACCATGCCGGACTGGAGCGGGATCGTGCTGCCTGGGCTGACCGGGGAATGGAGCCATTCCTCGTAGGCCGTCAGGTGGCCGGGATTGAGGAAGGAGTGGAACGGGGCGTCGCCGAGCGCGGCGTCGACCGCTGCCTGAATCTCGCCGCCAGTCACGCCGATCCCGACGGTCGTCAACCAGGTCGCGAGCGTCCGGTAGTACGGCAGCACGTATTGCTCGACGAACGCCTCGTCCACGGTATCGGTCAGCAGGCCGGCGCGGCAGCTGAGACCGCCCCAATAGCCGATCGCTGTCGTGACCGCATCACCGTGCTCGAGGACGCGGGCCGATGGGGAGCGCAGCGTAATCCTCCGGTCGCGGCCGGAGATGACGAGCGGGTGAACCGTCAACGGCTCGCCCTGGTACCCGAAGAGGCCGGCCGCCTCAAACTCCGTCATGCCCGGACGCGCGCCCTGAACGACGCGCAGCACCGCGGCGGATGCCCGCGCCGCGCCCCATTCGAACGCCGCGATCTGGGCGGCGGAGTTGCGGATCCGAAGCCCGGTCTCCGGATTGATGAGCGCATCGGTGACATCGGTCGCGCGGGTGCCGGTGACGCGCTCGATGATGCGGGGCAGCATCGCCGGCACGAACGCTGGCGCGCTCGGCGCATCCACCTCGCGAGGATCGAGCGTCTTCCAGCCAGCGACACCGACCCGGTCGCCCGGATTCATCCCCGCCTCGCGCAGCATCTCGGCGAGTGTCGGAGCGTCGGTATGCGGCTGACCGATAACGCTCCACGGGGGATAGAAGCGAACTTCCATCGGTAGACCCGCGATTGCCGTGTAGTCCACGCCTTCGACGCCGACGAAGAGGACGCGCTTGTCGGCAGGGCCGAGGAGCAGAATCGCTTCCTCGAAGCGCGGGTCATAGCCCGTCAGCCAGAGCAGGTTGCCGGCATGCTCGCGGTCACCGTAGACGACGACCCAATCGAGGCCAACCGCCTCATACAGCGCGCGGGCGCGAGCGATGTACTCCTCCTCGCTGATTTCCGGCCGCTCGACGGGGACGTCAATCGTCGGCGGCGACACCTGCCGTAACTCGATCCGCATGCTTTCCCTCCGCGCTTCTTCGCATGTTCCGTACGAAGAACGATACCGCGAGCGACGCGCGGCGTCTCCTGCCATCTGCGCGTGTACCATGGTGACAATGCGGCCGACGCGGGTGGTGCGTCTCCTAGCGGGTGGAGGGGAAGCGAATGAGCGCGCTCGATCCGGCACAGATTGGCTTCCGTCCCCTGCGGCACGAAGACCTCCCCCTCATGCATCGCTGGCTGAATCACGGGCCGGCGCTGAAGTGGTATGGCCTGCGCCCGACGACGCTCGACGAGATCGTGGCGGAGTACGCGCCGATGATTACCGGCGAGGATCCAACGCGGGCATTCCTCGTCACCTACGCGGACCGGCCGATCGGCTACATCCAGACCTACCTGATCCGTGATGAGCCGGATTACCAGGCGGCGACCGGCGCTCCCGACGACGCGGCGGGGGTTGACCTGTTCATCGGCGAGCCCGACTTCCTGTACCGGGGCCTGGGGCCGGCGTTACTGCGGCGCTTCCTGGCGGAGATCGTCTTCGCCGATGACCGCGTCGGGCAAGTCATCATCGGCCCCCATCCGGAGAACGCATCCGCGATCCGCGCCTATGCCAAGGTAGGCTTTCGGTATCTACGGACGGTCCCGGTGCCTGGCGAGGCGCGCCCTGAGTACTTGATGGTGCTGACGCGCGACGAGTTCGCCCGGATGTATCAGCCGCACGGAGAGGGGCAGGGTTGAGGGGAGGCACGGGCCGCCAGGGTGGCGCTCGCTCGAGTGGCGCCACCCGCGGGACAACCGTCGCTAGAAGCCCTCGGTGGAGCGGCGCTCCCGTTCCAGGCTGAACTCCGTGCTGCCGCAGCGGGGGCACCGGTCCGGCCGGGTGAAGCCGCGCTCGTAGTCGCCGCAGGACTGGCACGTCCAGCGTATGAGCGTGAAGAGGCGCAGCAGGTCGGATCGGCTGATGATCCCGATCAGGCGCCCGTCCCGGACGACGGGGACGCGGCGGATACCGTGCAGACCCATCAAGCTGGTGACCTGATCGGCGCTGACCTCATCGCCGACGCTGATGACGCCTCGGCTCATGATCTCCCCGACCGTGTGTCCCCGCTTGCTGATGACATCGAACTCGCTGACCATCCCGATGAGAATGCCCTGATCATCCACGACGGGCATTCCGCCGAAGCCATGCTGCCGAAGCGTCGCGGCCGCCTCCTCTACCGTCCGGTCCGGCGTGATCGTCACGACCTCTGTCGTCATGATCTCCCGCACCGGCACATTCGCTTCAGGCCCTTGCGCTGCTCGTTCGCCTTCCACCTCCGACCTCCCGGATCGCCGCTACGACAACATGCTTTGTAAGCGCCGATTGTACCCGGTAGGCGAGCGAGGATAGGCTGAGCCGGCGCCGGGCGAGGGTTGCTACAATCGGGCACGGATGCGCCAGCATGGCCACGGCGCGTTCCGCGTGAGGAAAGGGCGACGATTGTGGCAGGCGAAATGCCGGCGGAGCACGCCATTCTCGGACTGCTGCAACTGGACGACGGCTCCGGCCATGGATACGACCTGGCCCGACATTTCGCCGAAGGCCAGCCGCTGGCGACAGTGATCCGGCTCGAGCCGGGCATGCTCTACCACCACCTGAAAAAGCTCGATCGCGTTGGCTGGGCGACCGGCACCCTGGAGCCGCAAGGCTCCCGTCCGCCGCGAATGGTGTACCGGATCACGGAGGCAGGGCGCGCCGAGCTTCAGCGCTGGCTGCGCGAGCCGGTGGCTCACACTCGCGAGATCCGCCTCGAGTTCCTCGTCAAGCTTTACTTCGCTCGCCGGCTGGACCCGCGGCTTGCCCAGCGACTCGTCGGGGAGCAGCTTGAGACCTGCCGCCGGCTGGAAGCATCGCTGGCGGCGCAATTGGAAGAGCTCGCTACCGTCGAGGAGGGCGACGAGCCCGAGTTCACGCAGCTCGTCCTGGCGCTCCGGCTGCGCCAAACGCGGGCGGCGATTGCCTGGCTGGAAGAGGTCGCCGCGAGCGATGCTGGCGCCGAGCGAGCAGAGATTTCCCCTTCTCGGTCTCACAACTAAGCCCTCCGTCGGTTTCAGAGTATGAAGTGGGCACCAGGCGTTGCGCCCGCGATGGACATACGGGCTTGACAAGATGGAACTGTTGTTCTATACGTACAGTGCCCGCGGGCGGTCGACCCCTTCGACTCCAGAAACCAAAGGAGAAGGCAGTGAGCACAGCGACGAAGGCGACGGTCGGAAAGTTCGTCTGGCGTGAGCTGACGACGACGGACATGGCGCGCGCCGAGGCGTTCTACACCGAGTTGTTCGGGTGGCGCGTCGAGCAGACGCCGATGGCCGACGGGAAAACGTATCCGCTTCTGGTGGGGCCAACCGGGCATTTCGGGGGCCTGATGCAGCTGGAAGGCGTTCCCTCGAATTGGCTCACCTACGTCGAGGTCGAGAATGTGGACGCGGCGACTGAGCGGGCGGTGGCGCTCGGCGCTCAGGTCATCGTTCAGCCGCGGGACATCGTGGATGTCGGGCGCTTCTCCATCATCCTCGATCCGCAAGGGGCGGCAATCGCGCCGTTCTCCGACGCGACAGCGACGGGAGAGGATCCGGAGCCGCAGCTACCGCCGGTTGGCGGAATCACCTGGACGGAGCTCCTCACGTCTGATGTCGACGCCGCGGTGCGGTTCTACACCGAAGTCATTGGCTGGACCACTGAGAAATACGACATGGGCGGCCAAGAGTACACGGTCTTCAAGCGCGGCGAGCGGCTGGAGGGTGGCGTAATGGCCAAACCCGCGGAGTTGCCGGCCTCGTTGTGGCTCATCAATTTCCGCGTCGCTGATGTCGAGAAGGCGCGCGCTGACGTGACTCGGCTCGGCGGGCAGTTGATTGGATCGATCATCGAGGTCCCGACGATCGGGCGAGTCGCTTGGGCGATTGACCCAACCGGCGCCGTCTTCGCGATGCACGAAGCGGTGGAAGAGTAATTCTCAGTCATCAGCGCCCTCTCACCGGCACTCCGCGCTCGTCAACAACGAGGTTGATGAGCGCGGGGGCTGAGACGAGGGCGCTGATGGTTGTTAGATCTGCTCTCGCGGGTCGAGCGCGTCGCGCAGGCCGTCACCGACGAAGGTGAACGCGAGGGTGATCAGCCCGATCGCGAGACTCGGGGCGATCAGCATCCAGGGCTGGACGTTGTAGTTCTGCTTCCCGTCGTAGATCATCTGCCCCCAGCTGGAGGGGAATGGCGCGTCCAGGCTGACATCGGGCCGGAGCCCGATACCGAGGTACGTCAGCACGGCCTCGGAGATGATCGCCCCGGGAACGATGAACGCGGCGGCGACGATGATCGGGCCAAGCGCGTTCGGCAGGATGTGACGGAGGATGATCCGCCAGGCCGATGCCCCGCTCGCGCGCGCCGCCTCAATGAACTCCTTCTCCTTCAGCGACAGGGTGGTGCCTCGCACCAGGCGCGCGACTCCCGTCCAATTGACAATGGAGAGCGTGACGAAGAGCAGGATAAGGCCGTTGAAGAGCCGGCCAAACCTCGTGTCGCCGAACGAGACCTGCATCACGATGAAGAAAAGCAGGGCTGGGAAGGCGTAGACCACATCGGTGATGCGCATCAAGAGATTATCGACCCGGCCGCCGATGTAGCCCGCGGCGAGGCCGATCGGCACGCCGATCGTCAAGATCACTATCATCGGGATGAAGCCGACGACGAGCGAGATGCGCGTACCATATACGAGCCGGCTAAAGACATCTCGCCCAATCGAGTCCGTGCCGAGTGGGTACTCCCACGTTCCAGTCCGCTTGGGATTCGGATCATCAATCCAGGCGGCCTGGCGATATCTTCCCGCCTCCTGGACATTGGACTCAACCGGGTTGTGCGGGGCGATGACTGGCGCGAAGATCGCGACGAAGGCGAGGAAGATGAGATAGATCACGGCCGCGACCGCCATCTTGTTGCGGCGGAATTGGCGCCACGCATCGCTCCAGAGGCTACGCGCCGGCCGCGTTTCGCTCAACGCGGCGAGGCCGCGTACGTCCTCCGCGACGTTCCGGGTAGCTGAGACGGCGGGTGACGACATGGGCGATTACCTCTTCTACCGTCGGACCCGGATGCGCGGGTCGATTACTCCGTAGCTGATATCAACGAGGACGTTCGCGAACGCGATCAGCACCGCGTAGAAAATCGCCGTCCCCATGATCATCGAGTAGTCCCGTTTACTAATTGAATCGACGAATTCTCGGCCGAGTCCAGGCGCACCGTAAATGGACTCGATAATGATCGAGCCGGTGACCAGGTCAGCGGCGGCAGGCCCGAGAATGGTGAGCACCGGAATCATCGCATTGCGGAGCATGTGCCGTAGGACGATGGGCCGTTCCGCTAGGCCCTTGGCGCGCGCGGTGCGGATGTAATCCTGCCGCTTGATCTCGAGCATACTGGTGCGGGTCAGGCGAGTGACGAATGCCATCGTCCCGAGCCCGAGGATGATGCCGGGCGCGAGATAGGCGGGACCGAGGCCGTCCCATTCATGTGGCTTGCGGACCGGGGAAACGCCGAAATTGCGACTCAGGAATATCAGGAGCAAGAGCCCCGTCACGAATGTTGGCACCGAGATGCCGATGGTCGAGGTGAACAGGCTCAGGTAGTCGACCCAGGTGTTCTGGCGCAAGGCGCTGATGATACCGAGCGGAACGCCGACGATGACCGCGAAGGTGATTGCTACGAGGCCGATTCTTGCCGAGACCGGGAACTTCTCTCGGATCACATCCTCGACGTTCTTCGCGCCTTTCGACGCGTACGAAGGGCCGAGATGGCCACGGAACACGCCGAACATGTAGTTGAAGAACTGACTGTCGAGGAAGGCACGCCCGAGGCGTAGCGGGTTGCGGACGCCGTCGTCCCACGCTCGTTCGGCGGCCGTTGGGTTGACCCAGAGGGGCTTGTCGAGGCCGAACTTCGCGTTCAGCCGCCGCACGGTCGAGGCTGGCAGCGGCTTCTCCTGGCTCCAGGGGCCGCCAGGCGCTCGATACATCAGGAAGAACGTGACCGCGGCCACCGTCACGATAACGGGGATGATCCAGAGAACACGCCGGATGAGATAGGAGGTCATCGCCGCCCCAAGTGCGGCCGCGGGGAGCTCAGCGCGTAGTACGCGGGAGCCGGCAGCGGAGGGCTACGGCCCAACCGCTACCGGCCTCGCGATTTGCCGTGGCGCCTACGGGCGAGTGCTGAGCTGCTCGCGGCTCACGGTTACGCGTTCTTCTGCGCCAGGTCGATGTCGATCGTCATCAGCGAGCCGAACTGACCAGGCCACTCGACCTCGCTCGCGTTCGGCGTGTAGCCAACGACGTACGGCTTGACGACGAAGACGGCCGCCTGGTTGAACAGGAACGGACCGGGCACGTCGTCAACCAGAATCTGATTCGCCTGCTCGTAGTAGCCGATGCGCTCCTCGGGATCGACCGTGACGTCGCCCTTGGACACCAGCTCGTCAAACGCCGGGTTGCAGTAACCGAAGCGCTGAGCGAAGGTGGCGTCGCACTTCCAGTAGACGCTCAGCCAGTTCTGCGGGTCCGGATAGTCCTGGATCCAGCCGCTCGGATAGAGCAGGTGCGGGAAGGTCTCCGGATTCTTGCGCAGGTCGATCAGCGTCGTGCCGTCGGTCGGGACCAGCGTCAGCTCGACGCCGAGGATGTCGCGGATCTGGCCGGCGAGCCACTCGGCCTGCTCCTGGCGACCGGAAACGTCGCTGGCGTAATAGAGCTTGATCTCCGGCAGGTTCTCCGGGCCACCGTAGGTGGACTCGGCCAGCGCCTGGCGAGCGGCCTCAGGATCGAACCCGTACTTGTCCGTCTGGATGAAGCCGGGGACGCCCTCCGGAATCCAGCTCAGGGTCGGCGTGCAGTCGCCGCTGCGGATCTCAGCGCAGAGGGTCTCGCGGTCGATGGCATACGAGAAGGCCTCGCGAACCTTCTTGTCCTGCCACGGCTCCATCGTCAGATTGAACTGCAGGCTGTAGGTCGAGCCGGTCGGGTAGACCAGATACTCATCGCTGAGTTCAGGATCGGCCTCGACCTCAGGGATCTGCGGCGGCTCGATCTGAACGATCTCGAGCTCACCAGACCGATACGCCTCGAGCGCCACGCCGGCATCGGCGATGTAGATGTACTCGATCCGGTCAATCTTCGGCCGGCCCTGCCAGTAGTTGTCGTTCGCCTCGAAGGCGATCATCTGGTCTTCGATGATCTCGACGATCTTGAACGGGCCATTGCCGATGTGGTTCTCCGCCGTCTGCCACCAGTTGTCCGGATCCTGCTCGACGATTTCGCGCTTGACCGGATAGAACGGCCAGGTGTAGGCGACGGTGTGATAGTACGGCGCCGGGTTGGTGAGGTTCAGCTGGAGCGTCCGGTCGTCAATGACGGTCACGCCGAGCGCGTCGCGAGCCGCCTCCCACTCCTCCTGCGTGAACTCGGCCGGGTTCACCGGATCGTCTCCGGCAAGCGCGGCGAATTCAGCGCAGCCGACAATCTCGAACAGGAGCGACTGATACTCGCCCGCCGTGTTCGGGTCGCAAGTGCGCTCGATCGCATAGGCGAAATCGGCAGCCGTCAGCGGCGAGCCATCGCTCCACTTCAGGCCTTCACGCAGGTGGAACGTGATCTGGGTCGCGTCCTCGTTGTACTCCCAGCTTTCGGCCGCGGCCGGAACCGTCTGCTGGTTCTCATCCAGCTTGGTTAGGCCCTCATAGGCAAGAGCCAGAATGTCGATCTCATTCGTGAACGAGCTCTTCTGGGGATCGAAGTCGTCCGGATAGATCGGTTGATGGATGCGCAGCACCTTTGCTTCCGCATCCTGCGCTCGCGTCGGCAATGCCGCTAACGGCATTACCAGCGCTAGCGCGATCAGCAATGCGCCGATCCGCTTCATCGCGGTTGCCCGATACCTCATTGCTCCTCCTCCGTGAACCCTTCAGACTCGCCGCGTGGCGTCCGGCAGGATATGCAACAAAATGGGACTCCGTGTCAATGCCACCGGCGCACTTGCTCTGCTGGATCGTCCGCCATCCCTCAGACGATGGAGCATTGATTCATTATTGGTCACCATCAATCTTCGAAGCGGAGCCGGGCCGAACTCGCGATCCGGCGCGTCAGTCTCACGTCCTTCGCCCTCGGTAGGTCATACTCATGCGAAGTCGTTCGGAATTCTCGTAAGGAGCACGCCATGCTGAAGATCGACACAGGCACCCCCTATGGCGCCCGCGTCGAGCATCGCCTGCGGAACGAACAGGTAGGCTGGCTTGTCACGGTAGACCCCAATGGCACGCCGCAGCCGAGTCCAATTTGGTTTCTCTGGGACGGCCACGAAATTCTCATCTATAGCCGGCCGCGCACGCCCAAGATCGCCAATATCGAGCGGAGCCCTCGCGTCGCGCTTCATCTCAACAGCAACGCGGAGGGCAACGACATCGTGATCGTCACGGGCACGGCTCGCATCGATCCAGCCGCGCCCGCCGCGACCGACGTCCCGGCCTACGTCGAGAAGTACCGAGCCGGCATGAAGATGATCGGGATGACGCCGGAGACCTTCGCGGCCGCCTTCTCGGTCCCGATTTTCATCACGCCGGAGAAGTTGCGCGGCCACTGAGCCACGCGACGCGCGTATATGGAAGGAGAGGGGAGCAAATGGCATCCATCCTTGTGGAGTTCTTCCGGCACAACCTCTGGGCGAATCTGCAGATGCTCGATGTCTGCGCCGGGCTCAGCGACGATGTGCTCGATGCCGAGACGCCCGGCACCTACGGCAGCATCCGCGCCACGCTGATGCACCTGGCCGGCGCGCAGGGGCGCTACGTGGAGGCGCTGACCGGCAATCCGCCGAGCCCCGCCGTCCGCGAGACCGATCCGTTCCCGGGGTTTCCCACCCTTCGGGAATCGGTACAGCGGTCGAGCGAGACGCTCATCGAGATCGCCGAGCAGTCGTGCGAGGACCGAATCGTGCGCGGCATACGTCGCGGTCAGCCGTTCGCGATGCCCGCGTCTGTCTTTCTGCTGCAAGCGATCAATCACGCGACGGAGCACTGCGCCCAGATTGCGACGATCTTGGGCCAGCGTGGCATAAATCCGCCCGACATCGATTCTTGGGCGTTCCACGAGGCTGGCCACTCGGCGCTGAAGGAGTGAGAGGCGCCGATCGCGCCAATTGGAACGCAAATGAACCGGGGCGGGAGCGATGCCCGCCCCAGTTCATGTCCAGCCAAGGTGAGGGAGATAGCCCCGAAAGGAAGCAGCAGGTCCTGAGCGCGAGAAGCGGCGCGGTTAGGCGCGGCCGCCGAACGTATCGGTCCAGCGCAGCAGGCGCCGCTCCGCGATCTGAAGCAGCCAATCGGATAGCTTGCCGACGACCGCCAGCGCGATGATCGCCATCACGATGATGTCCGCCCGCGCCGAGTTCTGCCCGTCGATCAGGAGATAACCGAGTCCGCTCCAGGCGCCGATCAGCTCCGCGGCGACGAGGAAGAGCCAGCCCTGCGCCAGCCCAAGCCGCAACCCGGTCAGGAGCGAGGGCAGCGCCGCCGGGAGCAGCACCTCCCGAGCAAGAGCAAACCCACGGTAGCCGTAGGCGGTTGCCGCCTCGACGAGCTTGCGGTCGATCTGGCGGACGCCAGCGACGAGGTTGGTGTAGACGGGGAAGAAGACGCCCACCGCGATCAGAGCAATCTTCGGCTGCTCGCCGATTCCCATCCAGAGGACGAAGAGCGGCACCCACGCGAGCGAGGGGACGGTGCGAATCGCCTGAATCGTCGGCGCGAGCAGCTCCTCGATCGGCCGCGACAGACCGACGAGCAAGCCGAGCGCTACCGCCACGGCGCTGCCGAGCGCGAAGCCCTTCAAGACACGGATGATGCTGACCTCGAAGTGCTCCCAGAGCACGCCCGCCTCGGCAAGCTGGCGCGCGGCAGCCCAGACATCGAGCGGCGCCGGTAGCTGGCTCTTGCTATAGACCCCGGCTTCGACGACGACCTGCCAGAGCACAAGCAGCGCCACTGGCACGAGGAGCGCCCGCGCGATCCGGACTGGTGGGACGCGCGGGCGGAGTGACGGCAGCGCCTGGCCGGCGGGACGGACGAGCGAACGTTGGAGCATAGACCCTCACCCTTCTAGCTCCGCTCCCGTCCCTGGACTCCGGCCGAGGGACCGGAGCCCAAGGAAGCCCCGCCGCGGGAGTGTGGCGGAGGCGCCGGGAGAGGAGCCCTATGCCTGCGGCGTGACGATCTGCGAGATGAACTGCGGATCGATGAGCTCATCGAGCGACTTGGCGGCGTCGGCGCCCGGCGAGAGCTGATTCTCGGCCTCGAAGATCGGGATGATCCGGGTCAGAACCTCCTTCTGCTCGTCGCCCGGAATCGGGTTGATGTCCAGGACGGTGCGCTCGAAGAGCTCGCGCTGCGCGACTTCGAGGGAGAGATCCGCCTCTTCGGCCAAGATCTGCGCGGCCTCCTCCGGGTTCTCCAGAATCCACTGCCGGGCGCGCTCGTACTGGGCGAGGATGCGCGTGACGTAGGTCGGGTACTTCTCGAGAAACTCCTCGCGCGCGTTGAGGAAGCCCCAGGTGTTGAAGTCAATGTTGCGGAAGATCAGGCGGGAGCCCTGCTCGATCTCAGTCTGCGCCATGTAGGGATCGAGTCCGGACCAGGCATCAACGTCGCCGCGCTCCAGCGCCGTCTTGCCGTCCGCGTGCTGGAGGTTGACGATCTCGACGTCTTGCTGCGAGAGACCCACCGAATGCAGCGCCTGGAGGAGGAAGAAGTACGGGTCGGTTCCCTTCGTCGCCGCGACCTTCTTGCCCTTCAATTGCTCGATCGAGGTGATCTCGGAGTCCTTGCGGACGACGAGCGCGGTCCACTCCGGCTTGGAGTAGAGGTAGACGGTGCGGATCGGCGAGCCGTTCGCGCGCGCAAGCAGGGCAGCGGAGCCGGCCGTCGAGCCGAAGTCCACCGCCTCGGAGCGCAGCCACTCATTCGCCTTGTTGCTGCCGGCGCTCCAGACCCACTCGACCTTGATGCCCTCGTCCTTGAACTCTTCCTCGATCCAGCCGAACCGGCGCAGAACGAGGCTGCTCGGGTTGTAGAAGGCGTAATCCAGCTTGATCGTGCCCGGCTTCTCTTCTTGTGCCCGCGCCGAGCCAGCAGCGGCCGGGCCAAGGAGCGTCGGGAGGACGATGAGACTGAACACCAGAATTCTCAACCAACGCGCTCGCACCACGGTGCACTCCTTTCTTGGAATCTGCCCCGAAGGCAGAGAATTGACGACCAAAGCGGCTCCGAGCCGCGCCCCTTCCCACTCCGTGACGCCGGCGGCGTCACGCGGCATAGCCCGCCTCTGCGCTTTCTGGTTGCGCGGCGGGCTGAGTACACGACAGGAAGCCGAAGTAGCCGAGGATTTCGTCGCGCATCGCGGCCAGGACAGCGTCGCCGCGCGCTCGCGGGCGGGGACGATCGACGGTGAGCGTCCGCACGACCGTTGCCGGCCGCGGTCCCATCAGCACGACGCGGTCCGCGAGGTGTAGCGCCTCGTCCACGTCGTGCGTGACCATGATGACCGTCGGCGCGACTTCCGAGCAGACATCGAGGAGCAGATCTTGCATCTGCAGGCGGGTCAGAGCGTCGAGCGCGGCGAAGGGCTCGTCGAGGAGGAGGACGCCCGGGCGGCTGATCAGCGCGCGCGCCAGCGCCGCCCGCTGCGCCATGCCACCAGAGAGCTGGTACGGGTAGCTGTCGCCGAACCCGCTGAGGCCGACGCGTTCCAGCCACGTGGCGATCGAGGGCCGATCCGGCAGCCGCCGCGCGCCTACGGCGACGTTGGCCGCGACCGTCTTCCACGGGAAGAGCCGCGGCTCTTGAAAGACGACGGCGCAGCGCGTGTCCGCCGGCTCGACGACGCGGCCACCGAGCGTGACCTCGCCACTTGTGGGGCGATCGAGGCCAGCAATCAAGCGCAGGAGCGTCGACTTGCCGCAGCCGCTCGGCCCAAGGACGGCGACGAACTCGCCGGGTGCGATCTCGAGATTGACTTGGTGGAGGACGGAGAGACGCTCATTCCCCTGTCGGAACGTCTTCTCCACCTGACGAATAGTGACGGGCTCTGCCATGCCTGACCTCGCGCGCACAAAAACGCCCCCATCCTGCTGAGGAAGAGGGCGAAGAGCGCACGCACGTGCCGCCGGCATGTCGAGGCCCCACACCCTCATCTTCCAGCACGACCACTGACGGACTTAGCACCTACCCCGGAAGTGGGTGGTTGCTGGGGCTTCTCCGGGCCGGTCCCTCTGCCCCTCTGGATGAGAGCGGTGCGTCTCAGTTGTCGCGGCGCAATCTACAGTAGTTGATCAAGAATGTCAATACCTGGTCGGGCGCGATGTGACGGCCGTTGGGGCGCGGGCAGGAGCAGGGGTCGGCGAGAAAAAGGCGCTCCGCCGCCCGCGGGTCTCAGGTCTGTCCTGTTACCGCGGAGCGACGGAGCGCTACCTACCAGGATTCCGTAATCCCGACTCCTAAGTGGGTCCGGTTAGCGGACCGTGCGGAGCATGATCGTTGGCTTGCGTGGCTTCTTGGCTGCCTCCACGCTCAGCCGGCCGGCCACACGCTCGGCGGCGCGCTGGAATGCCTGACCCGTCGCGGACTCCGGATGCGTCAGCACCACCGGCTCGCCGGTGTCGCCGCCGATTCGGACCGTCGTCTCGATCGGAATCTGCCCCAGAAGCTCGACGCCGTACTGCTCGGCGGTGCGCTTGCCGCCGTCGCTGCCGAAGATGTCATGAACCGTGTTGCAGTGCGGGCAGACGAAGGCGCTCATGTTCTCGATGATGCCCAGGATGGGAGTCTTCACCTCCTGGAACATCTTCAAGCCCTTGACTGCATCGGCGAGCGCCACGTCCTGCGGCGTCGTGACGATCACCGCTCCGGAGATCGGGATGCTCTGGACGAGCGTGAGTTGGACATCGCCCGTGCCTGGCGGCAGGTCGATGACGAGGTAGTCGAGTTCGCCCCAATCAACGTCGTTGAGGAACTGGCGAATGAGCTGCGCGACCAGCGGGCCACGCCAGATGAGCGCCTTCTCCGGGTCGAGGATGAAGCCAATGCTCATCAGCTTGACCCCATGCGCCTCCAGCGGGATGATCCGCTGATTGCGCATCAGCGGCCGCTCGCTCGTCCCCATCATCAGCGGGATGCTCGGGCCGTAGACGTCGGCATCGAGGAGGCCAACGTTTGCTCCGGAGCGCGCCAGCGCCACGGCGAGGTTGACCGCGACGGTGGATTTCCCGACGCCGCCCTTGCCGGATGCGACGGCGATCGTGTTCTTGACGCCGCTGATCGGCTGGGCGTCCATCCTGCCGCCGCCCGAGGCGCGAACCCGCGAGCTCCACTTGAAGCTCACCTCTCCGACCTCAGGAAAGGCGGTCGTGATCGCGGTCCGCACGTCGTCGGCGATCTTGCCGCGCAGCGGGCAGGCCGGAGTTGTCAGCTCGACGTGAACCGTCACATCGCGGCCGTTGATCTCGACGTTTGGGATCATGCCCAATTCGACGAGGCTGCGGCCGATCTCCGGGTCGTTCACGGGCCGGATCGCCTCAATGATCTGCTCCTTCGTCAGGCCCGTCTTCTCATCGGATGTCAGCGTCATCGTGGCTCCTTCTATCGTCGAACGCGCCGCGCCCGCGTGGGGGCGTGGACGCGAGTCGTAGCGGCGGTGAGAATGGTCGAAGACCACGCGCCGGCCTTCAGCCACCATCAATTGTACTACCGGGGGGTATAGCGGCTGCTCGCCGGGCATGAGTACGCAAAACCGCGGCTTGCCGCGGTCAGCGATCCCCAGGATGCGTGGGGTTGGCGTTGTCGAGGGTTTGGTGTGAGCGCGGGGGTTTGGCCCCCGCGCTCAATTCAACGGGATGTCGCTATTGACAAACCCACTCGTTGCGCCGGCCGACAGACCACATCCAGGCGGCGGCGTTGGCGTTCGCGACCGGATCGAAAATGTCCTCGTTCGCGTAGGGCGTGGTCGCCCAGGTGCTGCGGAGGAATTGGAAGAGTCCGCTCGCGTAGTACGGCGCGGCGCCGACGGCGTTCGGATTGAGACCGGATTCGCAGCGCGCCACGCGCAGCATGTCCTCACGTGGCTGCCCATACCTGTCGGCCGCGGCGTAGATGATGGCGATGATCTCGTCCTGCGACCAGCCGTCCGACCCGTCAATGTTGCCGCTGCCGGAGTTGCTACGGCTCGAGCCGCCACCGGTGCGCAGGTAGTCACCGTAGGCCCAACCCCGCTGCCCGTTGTAAATCACGCCGAGGAAACCATTCTGCTGATCGCCCGTGAGCTGGACGGTCGCGCCGGCGGGCATCACGAGCAGAACCCGGTCGGCGGTGCTCGGGCCGGCGCGCAGATTCAAGCCGGTCGTCGTCGTGGCCGTCCCGCCGCCGCTGCCTGTCGGGAGGGAAGACGATGGCTGCTCGGCGACGCCGGTGCCGGTGTCGAGGTACTGGGCTGAGGCCCAGCCTCTCGTCCCTTGATAGATCACTTCCAGGAAGCCGTTGGAGCTGTTGCCCGTCAGTTGGACGCGCGCGCGGTCGGGCATGACGAGGATGACCGAGTAGTTCGTGCCGGGGCCGGACCGGAGATTGAGGGCGCCGTCAAAGACGGTCGCGGTTCCGCTCCCGCCGCTCGAGCCACCGCTCGAGCCGCCGCCGAAGTCCAGGTAGTCGCCGTGTGCCCAGCCAGGGCGTCCGTTATAGACAACCTTGTAGAAGCCTCGTCGCGGTCCTCCGATGACCTCGACCCAGGCTCCGGGGGGCATCACCAAGCGAATGCGCTGGTCAGTGCGGGGGCCTGAGCGGAGGTTGAGGTAGGTGGTCGTTGTCGCGCCCGCGGCAAGCGCAGGGCGAGCCTCCATCATCATCAGGGGACCCAAAATCCCGGCCAAAATCAACGCGAGACCGAGCAGGCGCGGCACTCCCGGTCGACGGGCTACCGTGGGCACAGCAAGTCGCTCCTTTTCCCGTGCCCGACTGACGCGACCGGCAAAGAGAACAGGCCGGGGCTACCGGTCGCCGATCAGCCCGGCGACGGGATGGCGGCGATCGCGTGGCACGCGCATCGCGGCGTTCAATTGAGGAACTCGTTTAGGCCGGTCCAGCAACCGGCATTAGGCATCCAGCACTGTCCCTCTACAGTGCTGGATCAACCGGATGACCACATCCCGAGAGGAGATCCCAGCCATCATCCCCTCAGTGGCGCACTCCGGCGATGGCCCGCGTTATCGCATAAGCGGCGACCGCTTGTCAATATTTCCCAGAAATAGATGCAGATTTACCCAATTTTCTGGGGTGTGTCGAGGCCAGAATCGCGTATCTAGGTGACAATGAGTCCATTTGCGGCAGCCAATGCGCCGATGACCGTGTCGAGGTGGACGACGAATTCGGCGGTGATTTCGATGCGGTGCGCGAGCGGCGGATCGGGATCGAGGACGCGCGTATTGCTCCAGCCGCCGTCCGCTTCCTGCTCCGCGACGAACCACGCGCCCATCTTCCGCAGCCAGGGGAGATACTCGGGGTCCCGCGTCGCGTGGAACAGGAGTCCCGCGCCCCAGGCGCTCTTGCAGACCTGCTTCGTCGCGAACTGGCGCTCCGTCGATTCCATCGAGAAGCGCTGGTAGGCACGCCCAAGTTCGAGCCACTTGCTGTCACCAGTCGCCATGCCGAGCTGAGCGAGGAATGCCGCCGCGATGCCGCCGTTGTAGTGAAGCTGCAGCTCTTCCCGCGCGTCGTTCACGTAGTGCCGGGGATCTTCGCCTGCTGGCGGCCGCGTGACCAAGCCGTCGGCTTGAGTCCACACGGTGTAAAGGACGTGCGGCAAATCAGGCTGTGCCTGCCAGAGCCGCTCCAGCCACGCGCCGACCGCGATGGCACGTTCGAGCTGCCCGGTGATAATCGCGGACATACCGAACTGGCAGGTGAGGAAGAGGAGCTGCGGGTCGCTCGGGCTGGTGCGGTCGCGATACATCCAAACGCCACCGGTGGCCGGGTCTTGGAACTGGGCAGCGAATGCGAAGACCCGCCGGGCAACGTCAAAGCGGCGCAGGAGCCAAGCGCCGTAGGCGAGCACCGTTTCCGGGTAAGTGTTGAAGGCTCGGTTCGCCGCCGCGTCCCATGCCACGCCGCCGTGGAAGGCGCCATCCTCCCCGATGCCAGTCCGCTCGATCCAGGCGAGAGTCCGGTGCGCGGCCGCGGTCTCTCCGCTGACGACGAGCGCCCAGGGCACGCGGTAATAGCTGATTCGCGGTCGACCCGCGCCGGCGATCGCGCCGTCTTCGGCGATGTGCCGCAAGAGGAACTCCACGCCTCGCCGGCGCGCTGCCTCGATCTCCGCCACCCCTACGATTGGGCTCGTCTCCACGCTCATTGTTCGCTCCTTGCTCGCGCTATCTCCCCACGCCGCGCAGGCGGGGATCGAGGCGGTCACGCAACCCGTCACCGATAGTGTTGAGCGCCAGTACCAGGATGAAGATGCAGAAGCCGGGCCCGAGGACGTACCAGGGAGCTTGCGCCGCGTAGCTCTGCGCGGCCTTGAGCATCGTCCCCCACGTCGCGGTGGGGGGCTGGACGCCCAGACCCAGGTAGCTCAACCCGGCCTCGATCAGGATCGCGACCGCCATCGCCAGCGTCGTCTGCACCAGCAGCGCTCCGAGGCAGTTCGGCAGGATGTGCCGGACGATCAGCCGGGCGTCGCTGGCGCCCGCCGCTCGGCTCGCGGTCACGAAATCGGCCTCTTTCAGCGCCAGCACGCTCCCTCTGAAGAGCCGCGCGAAGCGTGGGACGAAGATCACACCGACGGTCAGGATGATGCTCGTCTGCGAGGCGCCGAACGCGGCGACGACGAGGATCGCGAAGAGGATCGAGGGAAACGCGAGCAATGCGTCCTGGATGCGCATCAGCAGCGAGTCAACGAATCCGCCGATGTAACCGGAGACGACGCCGATGGGAACGCCGATCGCCAGCGCGAGGGCGACGCCGAGCACGGCGACGACGAGCTCGACGCGCGCGCCGTGCACGATCCGGCTCAAGATGTCTCGGCCGAACTCATCCGTCCCGAGGGGGTGGGAGCGAGACGGCCCTTGCAGCAGCGAATCGGGAGCGAGCGCGTTCGGGTTCGAGGGCGCGATCCAGCCAGGCACCACCGCGCAGGCAACAGCCAGCGCCACGACCAGGATGGCCGCCACCAGGATGGGATCGGCCTTGACGGTGCTGAAGAGGCGGAATCGGCGCCGTGCCGCGCCGCGGCTGATATCGAAGGTCGCAGTTGTCGCGCTCATATCACTGCACTCGCAGCCGCGGGTTCACGAAGCCGTAGAGGAGATCGACCAGGAGGTTCATCAGCGTCAAGCCAACGGCCACGAACAAGACGGCGGTCTGGACGAGCGGATAATCCCGGTCGAAGATTGCCTGCACGGTCAACCAGCCGACTCCCGACCACCCAAAGACCTGCTCGATGATGACCGCGCCGCCGAGAAGCGCGCCGATCTCCAGACCGGCGATCGTCAGCACGGGAATCAGCGCATTCTTCAGAGCGTGCCGAACGATGATGACGCGCTCCCGCAGCCCCTTCGCGCGCGCCGTGCGCACATAGTCGGCTGCCATCACCTCGATCATGTCAGCCCGCAGGAAGCGCATCAGCGTCGCGGCGAGGTAGACGCCCAGGGTCACCGCGGGCATCAGCAGGCGCTTGAGGTTCCCGCCCGGATCTTCACTGAAGGGGACATAGCCGCTCGCCGGCAGCCATTTCAGCTGCACGCTGAACAGCAGAATGAGCGCGAGGCCGAGCCAGAAACTGGGCACGGCGAGCCCGGCGCTGACGAACCCCATCACCGCGCGATCAACGAGCGAGCCACGGTGTAACGCGGCGATGATCCCGAGCGGGAAGGCGATGAGGAGCGCGAAGAGCGTCGCCCCGGCGACGAGCTCCAGTGTCGCGGGGAGCTTCTGGAGGAAGAGCGAAAGCGTCGGCTGCTTGCTCCGGAGCGACTCACCGAAGTCGCCTTGAACCACGTCTCGGATCCAGTAGAGGTATTGGACGGGAATCGGCTTATCCAGGCCCATCTCCCGCCGCAGGGCCTCGAGTTTCGGCTTGTTTTCCGGCCGGGCTGCCTCCCGGCCCATCTTCATCGCGGCAGGATCGCCCGGCGCCATGCGGATCAGGGCAAAGACGAAGACCGAGACGAAGAAGATGGTGGGGACCGTTTCCAGGCAGCGACGCGCAGCGTAGCGAACCATTGACAGGACCTCAGCGGGAGCGGGGGATTGGGGCGGCGGTCATCGTGACCGCGCCGCCCCAACGTTCTCGTCCCCCGGTTCCCCTGGCCTTACTCTACGGTGACGTTCCGTACGAGGACGTAGCCGAGCGGGTTGATCTCCCAGCCGGTGACGTTGGGCGCCATCAGCGAGGCTTGCGGCGCTTCCTGGATCACCAAGATCGGGAGATCTTGCACGAACAGCTCCTGCAAGCGGCCGTAGCGCTCCGTCCGCTCCGCTTGATCGAGCGTCTGGTTGGCGCTATCGGCGAGCTCGGCGGCTTCCGCGTTCGTCCAGCCGTCTTCCAGATGCGGCTTCAGGCCGAGGCCGACGAAGTAGTTCGGGTCGGCAAAGCCGGGGAAGACGTTCCAGATGACGTCGTAGGTGTGGTTGATGTAGTTGTCGAGCCAGACGCCGAGTTCCTGGACCTCGATGTTCATCTTGATGCCAGCCTCGGCCAGGCCAGCCTGCCAGATCGTGGCCGCGCGCTCGCCATCCGGGAAGCCTTGGATCGTCAGGCAGGTGAATTCGAGGTTGCTGACGCCGGCTTCCTCCAGCAGCGCCCGGGCGCGCTCCGGGTCATAGTCGTAGCCGGGGACGTCCTTGAACGCCCAGTGGGACGAGCCGACGAACGTCCACTTCTGGCGACCCTCGCCGGAGAAGACGGTCTGCTGAATGGCGTCCTTGTTCAAGCAGTGGGCGATCGCTTGCCGGACCTTGACGTTCGTGCGGATGGCTTCGTTGTTCTTGCCGAGCAGCTCGAAGATATGGATGCTGCTCGTCGGGACGATCATGACGCTGACGTCAGAGTCGGAGCGCAGCGGCGCGGCCTGGGAGACCGGCACATCGAGGATGCCATTGACCTCGCGCGCCTTGAGATTCGTGATCGCGACTTGCGCCTCCGGCACGATGCGGAAGGTCAGCCGATCGACGCCCGGCACGCCTTCCTCGAAGTACGACTCGTTGCGCTCGAGCGTGATGTGATCGTTGGGCACCCACTCGACGAACTTGAACGGGCCGCTGCCGACCGCTTGCGACTCGATCTCCTCGGCGATCTCGGGCGAGATGATGCTGAGCGGCACCAGGCCGTCGAGGAAGTCGGCTTGGACCTCGTTCAGCGTGATCTTGATCGTCCGCGCATCAACGACCTCGTAGCCGGCAATGTTGGCGACGCGGCTCGACCAGACCGTCTGCTTCTCGGCAATGCGCTTGTACGAGAACTCGACGTGGCTGGCCTCGACCGGTTGCCCGTTGTGGTAGGTCGCGCCCTCTCGCAGGGTGAAGACATACGTCTTGTCGTCGGGCGTCTCCCAGCTTTCGGCAAGCTCGCCGACGTAGCTCAGCTCGGGGCCGTAACGGACCAGCGAGCTGAAGACGGTGAAGCGCAGCATGTTGCCGTAGACGAGGAGCTGGCTGACGTGCGGATCGAGTGTGTCGATGTCCCCGCCCGCCGCGACGACGAGCTCGCCGCCCGATTGAGCCAGGACGCGCATTGGCGCCACGCCAACGCTTGCCAGTCCGCCGAGTGCGCCAGCGCCGAGGCCGAGCAATCCCGCGCGGGCGAGCAGCTCGCGCCGATTGAGCCGCGCTGTGTCAATGCCCATCGAATTCTCCTTTCAAAGACGAGTAATGGCCACGCGCAAGGTAGGCGGTCGGGGCGATCCCTCGGCCGCCCATGGGAAGGACATCATTGTCCTAACCGTGCCGCGTCGGGAGGCACATCTTACATAGTGGACTAAGGCTGTCAACGCTCGCAAAGTGCATCGTGTCCCAGTTTCACGATTGTGCCGCCGCGCCCATTTCGGCGCATGCATCTGCCATGCCCGCGGGCGCGAGGAATCGGACCATGCCCGGCGAGAAGGCGATCTCGATCGTGTCCTTGTGCCGGACCACGGGCGCGGCCGGTTTGCTGGGCGACCAGGAGAGGGCATCTTGCACGGGGATCGTCTCGTCCGTGTCGGCAACGCGGACCGACAGAGACGGCGCAGCCGGCGCGACGGCGCGCGCGAACCGGTAGGCGCGGTACGCTGACCAGCCGGTTGAGATGACATAATCTTCTGCCTTGGGAGCAGGCGCGTGGGTAGCGTTCGCCGCATCCTGGGGAAGTGGGTGGGCGTTTCCGGCACAGAGGTCGGCGATCGTTTCGATGAGCAGCGCCGCGCCCGCTTCCGCGAGGGAGCGCTCGATCTCCGGAAGTCGCTCGGCGGCGGGCCAGGGGAGACGCCGCTGGCCGACGATCGGCCCGGTGTCCCAGCCAGCATCCATGAAGTGGATCGTCACGCCCGTCTGCTCGTCTCCCGCCCGCAGGGCCCAGAAGACCGGCTCCGGCCCGCGCCATCTCGGCAGCAGGGACGGATGAACATTGAGGCAGCCGAGGCGGGGGAGCTCCAGCACGGCCTTGGGCACGCGCAGCGAGAAGCAGCTCACGACGATCAGGTCCGGGTCGTGGCGGGCAATGGCTGTCACGGCGTCGCGGTGCCGCAGGGTAGAGGCGGCGAGAACAGGGATTCCCGCTTGCCATGCCATGCCGATCAGTTCGGCTTGGCGCGGGTCGATTTCGGGGACCGCTTCAGAGCCCGCTGGCGCGTCGGGAGGCGGAAGCTCGACGACCGGCGCGTCGCCGTGCTCGCCGGGCATCACGAGGGCTCGCACGTCGTGGCCGGCGTCGAGGAGCGCCTGCAACGCCGGCGCCGATCCGTGAGAGAGCATCCCGAAGAAGACGATGCGCGGCGGCGCCGATAGGTTTGACATTGATACCTCGCTGCACTAGCGTTCCCCCGGCCGTTTCGCGCGGTCGGTGTAATGCTGTTAGGGAGTGCGTCAATGCCGCGAATGGTTCACTGCGTCAAGCTCGGCCGAGAGTTGCCGGGATTGGAGAAGCCGCCGTTTCCCGGCGAGCTCGGGAAGCGGATCTACGAGCACGTCTCGGCCGAGGCGTTTGCGATGTGGCAGCCTCACATGACGATCTTGATCAATCACTATGGGTTGAATTTAGCCGATCCGGAAACGCGCAAGCTTCTCCAGAAGGAGATGGAGGCGTTCTTCTTTGGGGAGCGCGCGCGTATGCCCGAGGGATGGGTGCCACCCGACGCGGAATCGCAAGCGGAGGGCAAGTAACGGCCGCCGTCAGTCGCCGGCGCGTTCCGCGGCTTCCTCGACCGGAAGAAGGCGCGCGCGCAATGTGTCCAGCGCCTCCTGTCGCCGGGCGAGTGCGTCGATGCCTAGGGCCGCCCAGCGCAGCAGGTCGGCGTCGAGCGCGTCGAGCGCGCGGAGCCGCACTTCCTCCGTCAGGCACCCGAACTCGATCTGGAGCGCGGCCAACGCCAGCAGCACGATCGGGCCGTCCTCTGGATCGTCCAATTCTTCGACGAACTCGGCAAGCACCGCGCGCGTGGCGGCGTCTGGGCTGCGTCCCTCGCTGAGCGTGGACGTGAATACGGCGCGCACTTGCCGCGCTAGCAGGTCGTCGAAGATGTCGGCTTCGCTCGCGTCCATGGCCTACGTGTGGTCGTGTGCGCAATTAGCGCGGGGCTTAGAGCCCCGCGCCCAAATTGTGCCCCGCCCGCAATTTTCCGCCCCGCTCAATTCAATGGTTCGATGCGAGCACATGCATCAGGACGATGGGCTAGCGCCTTCGCCTTTCAGTTGCCGTAGCTCCGCGTCGATCTCGTCCTCGGCGCCGGAAATGCCTGCTTTGAGCAACGCCAGCTCAGTCTCGATCTCCGGATCGTCCAGCTCTTGGAATTCGCGGTCGAACGAATCGACGCTCAGCTCCGCGATCGCGGCGGCCTTGGCTTCGGAGGCGCGAATCTTCCGCTCCATCCGCTCCAGGTCCGCGGTCGGATCGAACGGGGAGAAGCTGGTCAGTGTCTCCGCCACCTGAGCCGTGGCGCGCGCCGCTCGGTGCCGGGCGATCAGCGTATCGCGCCGGCTCAGCGTCGCCTGGTACTTCGCCTCGAGCTGGCGCAGCTGCTCCTTGAGCTTTTCGACGACCTGCGCCTGCGTCTGGACCTGCTGCTCGTAGACCTGCGCGTTCGATTCGTTGTCGCGCTTGCGACGCAACGCCTCTCGCGCCAGATCGTCTTTGCCGGCTTGGACCGCTCGTCTCGCCTTCGCGGCCCACTCGTCCGCCAACCGCCGGGCTTCGTCCCGGTCGGCCTCGATCAGCTTCTGCTGGACGAGCATGTCCTGCACTTGCTGGCGTGCCTGGGTGATGGCGCTATCCATGTCCCGCAGGATCTGGTTGAGCATCACCTCCGGGTTCTCGGCACTGTCGATGAGTTCGTTGATGTTTGCCCGGACGAGCCGGGATAGCCGGTCCATGATCCCCATAGCACGTCTCCTTCACGCTACGCCCCGCGCATGGCCGGAGCATTCCAACGGTAGACCACCCTCCAGGCAGAAGCAAGGAATTGGCATGCGGTAAGAGGGCAAGCTGTGTGCCAGTGGGGGATGCGCTGAGGGACGACAAAGGGGCGAGATCACTGTGCTCGCCCCTTCACGTTGCGATTGCTCGTGATTAGCGGAGCACCCGGAGTTCCTGGCGCCGAATGCTCCGCGCGCCGACTCCGCGGTTAGCTCTGCTCGGCAGGTGTCGTCCGCTGTCCGAGGCTGCAGACGATGAGGGTGTAGACGCCGCCCTGCCCATCCGAGGTGATGCTGATGTCCTTGATGCGGAGGTTGGCGTACGGAGTCGTTGAGCGATCCTTGCCGAGCCACGCGTTGACCTTGTCCATCGCTGCTCCGGGATCGGCCGCCGCGTGCGGGCTGTGAAACAAGAAGACACGAGTGTCGTTTGCAGGCAAATCGAGCATCGGAACTTGACCCCCGGCCGGCCACGTTCACCGTGGACGCGACCCAACGAACACACACCGAACCGTCACGCGATCACCCTGACCGCGCGGATGCGTGCGATCAGGAGTATACGCCGGTCAAGAGCGTAATCTGCTCGCTCAAATCCGGGGAAGATAGACGAGGTCGCCGACGGTGACGCGCGCTTCCGGGCCGCGATACCTCGCGTAGTAGCCGCGCATACCGTCGCAAAGGAACTGCAGCGCCTCGGTCACCGTCTCGTCCGGGCGCGCGTCGTCGGGGAAGCGCATCGCATAGCGGGTGAACTCGACGCACGGGTCAGCCGGGATGATCTCCTCTAGCCGGACCTCGCGTCCGTCCGATGTCTGGATGACTAGACCGGCCGCCAAGTCGTCCTCGCCGATCATCTGATCGGTGGCGATCAGGATGTTTTCGCCGGCGATGCCGTCGGTCAGGTGGTCGCCGAATTGGGCGCGCATCGCGTCGTAGTGACTGGTGAAGCCAATGGAGATGCCGTTGATTCCGCCCCGGTTCTTCGAGGCCGGGTGGTCTCGATGGTGGACATCTTCCAGTGGCTCGCCTGCCTCGGACCATCCCTTGACGCCACCCTCGGTGACATCCAGCGCCGGCACGGAACGGATTGGCTCCGGGACGTAGCGCCGGCGTGGTGGCTGCCCCACCTTCAGGCTCGCCACCTGCACGTGCAACCGGACGATCGGTCCCAGAAGGATCATCGCGCGCTTCCTTTCCAGGGGCTCACGATCCCGCCCTGCCGCCGTGGCGCGGCGTAGTCGGGGAGGCTGCAGAGTTCATGCTGTGCGCGGGCTAGAGACCGGCGGGAGCGCGCCGGGAGGCGACGAGCACGAACACGATGCAGATCACCAAGAGCGCCATCACGCTGACGACGATGAGCGCGAAGAGGCGGTCGGTTCCCGTGAGATCCAACGCCTCGGCGTCGTCCGCGGCAGGCTCCGCGTACGGGGCTTCCATCGGCTCTTCTTCTCCCGCGACGCGCGGCGGAGAATCGGCGCCGGCCGAGGCAGTGGACTGCTCGCGGGCTGCCCGGCGTGGCTCCGGCTCTGGGTGATGCTGGCGCTCCGTATTCACGCGGAAAAGCTTACCAGAGCGGTTTAGTGGCTGGTCGCGAGCGTGCCGGGGTGATCCGACTTGCGGCGCTGCCACCGGCGGGACAGCCAGATCGCGGCCAGCAGGACGATGAGTCCGGCCACCACATCGAGCAGGTAGTGATTCGCGGTGACGACGACCGCGCCGGACATCAGCGTCGGGTGGACGACGGCGATCAGCCGCATCCACCAGCGTCCTGCGAGGACCGCGCAGAGCAAAATCCCGGCGATCACCGACCAGGCGACGTGCATGCTCGGCATCGCCGCGTAGACGTTGACTGTGCTCGGAAGCGAGCCGTAGGCGTTGAAGAAGCTGCTACCGGTCGCGTCGCCGTAGTACCGCGGCCCGTAGAGAAGGAGCGTGTCGACGTAGCCGTGCGAGGCAGGGAGGAGCCGCGGCGGCGCCAACGGAAAAAACGCGTAGCCGGGTAGCGCCAAGCCGAGCGAGATGGCAAAGACGCGACGCCACTGCTCGAACGCGGCGGGAGCTCGCCACGCGCTCAGAACCGCCGCGACGATCAAGACCGGCAGAAATCCATAGACGTAATAGATGTTCGCGGCTTTGATGAGCCAGAGATGGTCGAGGGCACGCTGTTGCAGCGATTGCTCCCAATCGATGCCCAGCCACCGCTCGAAGTCGAGCAGCCACATCGCGTGCTTCACGCCGACACTCTCGCCCCGGCTGGCCAGGAGCCAGCGAATCAGGGTGTAGACGACGTACAGGGCGAGCAGCGGGGAGAGACCGACGACGAGCCGCCGAGCTACCGAGGAAGGCGGGATCTGGCGCGGTGATCTGATGGTCGTGCGTTGGACTGAAAAGCCAGTAGTGGCCATCGGCGCCTCGCAGCGTTAGATCGCACGGTCGCGGTCGGCGCGTGTCCTTGGCAGCAGCATGTCGCCGGTGTCACCGCACAGGCACGCTATTGGATGCACATTCATCTGTCCCGCTGAAGTTGAGGGCGGGACGCGCAGGTCCAACCGGGTGACGCCACCACACGCGGGGCACGGATGGACGTCGCAATTGTACGTCCCGAGGGGCGGGTTGTAAATCTCAGCGGAGCAAAATGCCGCGTCCGTTCGCGCCTATTCACTCAAGCTTGCAGGCTGCCAGCGTGCGGCTGGCGCGGGATGATTCGCACAATCAAGAAACCGGTTCGCGCCGACCGGCTACTCATGTGAAACGCTCACCATCGAGCGCTGTGAGATCGGGCGGGACCGATTCGAGCCAGCGACTGACTTGCTGCAGGAAACGGGCTTGCCGCCGGACCGCCATCGCGCCGCCCTTGGCGGATGGTGGCGCCGTGGCCAGTGTAGTCCCCTGTCCAGCTAGGAGCACATCGCCCTCGTAGGGGTGGCGACTGTTCAGATCGCACACAAACTATTGACCAGTTTGTGCGAGTATGTTACATCTCTGTTCGATCTCGATCGTTCTAGCTCGGCTACGGGGTAAGGATGGGAGGCACTCTTCTCCAGCTGACTTGGAGCGTGGTTGAGTACGCGCAGCGCGTCGCTCGGCTTGGCTTAGCGCCGAACACTCAGGGGAACCTGAGCGCGCGAGATCCGGAATCGGGTCTGATCGTGATTACCCCGCACGACTACCCATACGAGCAGATGACCTCGGCCGACGTCGTCGTGGTCGACGCTCATGGCCGCGTCGTTGACGGGCAACGCGAGCCGTCGCACGAGACGGCAGTTCACTGCGCCGTCTACCGCGAGCGACCGGACGTTCATGCCATCGTCCATGCGGAGCCGATCTACGTGAATGTCTTCGGCGCGCTCGGGCGACCGATCCCACCGGTCGTTGTCAGCCTGTTGCTGGCGGTCGGTGGCGAGACGCCGGTCATGCCGTTCATGCCGAGCGGCTCCGAGGCGTTCGCGCACGAGATGTTGCGCTGCATGCGCGATCGTCGAGCGGTCATTTGGGCGAATCACGGATGTCTCACGATCGGAGCGACGCTCGAGGAAGCGTTTCGGTGCCTCGTGGCGCTCGAAGGAGGGGCCAAAGTCGCCTACTTGGCGCACCTGCTAGGCACGCCTGCCGCGCTGTCGATGGCGGATCTCGAGAGCGCGGTGGGGTAGCGAAGGCGGTTGGCAGTCAGAGGTTCGCTGTTCTGGCACACCCGTGCCAAAGGAGGGCAGGATGAGCGCTAGACTGACGCGTCGGCGGTTTTTGGGTTCGGCTGCCATTGGTGCTACCGGGTACGTAACGGGCTTGGCCTGGCGTGGTGAGGTCAAGGCGGCGCCTGGCTCGTCGCGTCGCTTGAACGCGGCGCGCCGGCAGGAAACGATCGAGGTCTCCTTCGGATCCTGGTCGCCCATCCAGCAGACCACTGACAAGATGATCGAGGCGTTCACCGCGAATCATCCCGAGATCAAGGTGACGCGCTCGATCCTGAACTACCCCGAGTACATCGTCGATCTCAAGACGCGCGCGGCTTCGGATTCCCTGCCCGACATCATCGGTCTCGAGCCGGGGGCGCTGACTCAGGAGTACCGCGATTTCCTCATCCCGCTGCAAGATCTCGCTGCCGCGACGTGGGGCGACGATTGGCAGAGCAACTTCTTCCCGATCGGCATCGATCAAGCGCGGCTCGGCAACCCAAGCGGCGACGAGAGCTTCTACGGCCTGCCGCTCCTGACGCAGACGATCAACCTTTGGTACACGGTCCCGCTCTTCGAGGAAGCCGGACTCCAGCCGCCGACCACCTATGACGAGATGAAGGCGGCCGCTGACGTCTTCAACGAGATGGGCGTTGCCCCGCTGCTCCACGGCGCCGCCGACGGTTGGCAGCGGCGCGACATCTACATGCAGCTGATCCATAACATCGCGCCTGGATTGATCTACAAGGCCGAGCTTGGCGACGGCGCTTCCTTTACCGATGCGCCATTCGTCGAGGCGATGACATGGTACAAGCGCCTCTTCGATGACAAGATCGTTCAGGACGGGGCCCTCGGCTTGAGCGCCTATCCGCAGTCGGCCGCGCTGATCGAGGCGGGCAAGGCGGCGATGTTCCCCATGGGTGCCTGGTGGCAGCAACAAGCGACGGTCGAGAATCCTCCAGAGCTGTCGCAAGGGTTGCAGGGCTACGCGCCGATGAAGTTTCCGGACGTCACCGGGAATGGCGCTCCGGAAGACTTGCTTGGCGGCATTGACGTGATGCTCGGAATCACGAAGAACGCCAAGGACCCGGAGGCTGCCTTCACGGTCGTGGCCGACTTCATCTCCGGCGCCGCCGGGCAGGTGCTCATCAACACGTTCAACGACCTGCCCGCTGTGTCCGGTCTCAATCCGGAGACTTACGAGACAGAGCATCAGAAGCAGGTCTGGGAGACCTTCACGGTCGATTGGCTCCCGAAGGTGAAATTCGCTCGGCAATTGCGCGATCCAAAGGTGAAGCAGGCGCTCGAAGATGCGCTCGCTGGCGTGGCGGCTGGCGAGATGTCGCCTGAGGACGGAATGGCGATGGTCCAGGCCGCCTGGGAGCCGCCGCGGTAATCAAGCCGGCCGGATAGGGTCGCGGAGGCAGCTTGTCTTCCTGCTCCTCCGGGGACAAGCCCGTTGCCTCTGGCCCTATCCGGCCTTTTCCCGCTTTGCGTATTCCCGGTGTCCTCGCGCGAACGAGGGAACACCGCTGGCCAGCCGCGCAGAGCTAAGCTAGGGCCAGGTTTCGAGTTCGATGTCAGTGGAGTGCGATGGCCAAACAGGTAGTCGCAACGCGCGCGACCGTCTCAACGTGGCCGAGGCTTGGCCGGCAGGAGGGGCTGCTGTTCGTCTTGCCAGCGCTCCTCCTGTTCGCCGTCTTCGTCGCGTATCCCATCGTCTATATCCTGCGCGCCAGCCTTCTCGACTGGTCAGGTCTCGGCGCCGGGACCTTCGTGGGGATCGACAACTACATACAGCTCTTTCGGGAAGATCCGATCTTTCGCAAGACCCTGCGAAACTCGCTGTATTGGACGTTTCTGACGATCTTTCCGCAGATGTTCCTCGGCTTCTTGCTGGCCGTTCTCCTCAACAGCAAGATCATCGGTCGCACCATCTACCGCGCGATCTTCTACCTGCCCGCCATCATCTCCCCGGTTGTCATCGGTATCGTCTGGCAGCGCATCTACGACCCCTTCGGCGGGCTCCTCGCCGATATCGCGCAACGCTGGGATCTCGATTGGCTTTCTCGCCCTTACCTCGCCGATCCGAAGATCGCCATCTTCTCCTGCATCGCCGTCAACGTGTGGCAGTGGACCGGCTTCTCCATGCTCCTCTACCTGGCGGGGCTTCAGACGTTGCCTTCGGAAGTGCTGGAAGCCGCTGAGGTGGATGGGGCGTCGGTGATCCAGCGGCTGGTGCAGGTCGTCTGGCCGATGCTCCGGCCGATCCATCTCACGCTGATCCTGCTCGGAGTCATCGGGGCGCTCCAAACGTTCGCGCTCATCTTCATTCTGACCAAGGGCGGACCGAACAACGCGACGCAGATGATGCCGACCTACATCTTTCTCCAAGCGTTCCAGCTGCAGAACATGGGCTACGGAGCCGCGATTTCGGTCGTCCTGCTGATGATCGCGCTCATGTCCAGCCTCTTCCAGATGCGATTCCTCGGCGCGCGTTTCGTGGTGTCGGAGTAGACAAGATGGTCGCGACGTCTCTCGCCCAGACTCCGCACAGGCGGCGTTGGCGATGGCGCCGGATCGCCGGAAGAGTTGCCGCGCAGGTGGTCGTTACGCTGCTGGCGCTAGTCTGGCTCGTCCCGGTCGCGATGATGCTGACCGTGGCGCTGATGCCGTCCAGCTCCCGCGATGCCATCCTGGGTGGGCTCATCGTCAAGCAGCCCACGCTCGACAACTTTGGCAAGGTTTGGAGCGAGAACCCGCTGCCGCGCTATTTCCTCAATAGTCTGATCATCACCGTTCCGTCCGTCTTGCTTGTGCTGGTGGTCGCCTCGCTCGCTGCCTTCGCGTTTGCCCGCTTGAAGTTTTGGGGGAGCGGCGTCTGGTATGCCCTGCTGATGCTGACGCTGATGGTGCCGATCCCGACGCTGATCATCCCGCTCTTCCAGATTGCCAAGCGGCTCAATCTCCTCAACAACTATTTGGGACTGATCTTGCCGTACGCGGCGCTCGGCACGCCCTTCGCGATCATCATCCTCACGAGCTACTTCTCCCGCTTGCCGCGCGAGATCGAGGACGCGGCGCGGCTCGACGGGTGCTCCTCGTTCAAGATTTATTGGCAAATCTTGCTGCCGCTGAGCTGGCCGGCGCTCGCGGTCGTTTTCATTTGGCAGTTCATGGTCTCGTGGAACGAGTTCATCCTTGCGCTGATCATGATGCAGGACGATGCGCGGAAGCCGCTGATCCTCGTTCCGCTCATTTACAGCGGCGTTTACCTGACGAATCCCGGCGCCATGTTCGCCGTCTTGACGATCATCACTATCCCCGTCGTGATCGTCTTCGTCCTCCTGCAGCGCTATTTCGTGAGTGGTCTGACGGCGGGCTCGCTGAAAGGTTGACTGGTGGCTCTGCTCGGGATCGACGTCGGGACAACGGCGTGTAAGGCCGCTGCCTTCGCGGAAGATGGAACGCTTCTCGCGACGGCGTCCAAGGAGTATGTCCTGCGGACTCCCGCGCCCAATCACCTCGAGCTCGATCCAGACGATGTCTGGGCCGCTGTGGCCGGTTGCATCCGTCGAGTCAACGAGCAGCTGACCGGCGAGTCCGTCGTGGCGCTTGCCGTCTCCGCCCAGGGGGAAGCGGTGACGCCCGTCGGGCGGGACGGAGCGGCGCTCGCGCCCAGCCCGGTGACGTTCGATAACCGCGCCATCGAACAGGCGCAGCGGTTAGAAGCGGCGATCGGACGTGAGAAGCTGGCGCGGATCACCGGTCAGCCGCCTCATCCGATGTTCACGATCGCGAAGCTGATGTGGTGGCGTGACCATGACCCCGATCTCGTCCAGAGAACCTGGAAGTTCCTCTGCTACGGCGATCTCGTCAGCTTCCGGCTAGGAGCAGAGCCCGCGATCGACTATTCGATGGCGGCGCGGACGATGGCGTTCGACATTCGCGCGCATTGTTGGGCGGAGCCGGTTCTGGCGGCGGCCGGGATCGAGGCGGAAAAGCTGGCCACGCCGGTGCCAGCCGGCACGGTGATCGGCCGGGTGCGGGCGGATGTCGCGTCGGATCTCGGCTTCAGTGATCCACCCTTGATCGTCGCGGGTGGGCATGACCAGCCGTGCGGCGTGTTTGGGGCGGGCGCGTCGGCCGTCGGCGAGGCGATGCTCGCCATCGGCACAACCATCTGTCTCGCGCCTGTCTTGTCAGCACCGCGCGACGAGCTGCTCGACCACGACTATCCCTGCTATCCACACGTCGTTCCTGACCAATACGTGACGCTAGCCGGGAATTTCACCGGGGGATCGCTCCTGCGCTGGTACCGGGACGTGCTCGGCGAGGCTGAGCGTCAGGCAGCCGCGGAGACCGGCAGTGATGTCTACGAGCTGATCGTCGGGCAGGCTGTGCCCGAGCCAAGCGGGCTGCTCGTCTTACCGCACTTCGCGGGCTCCGGATCGCCTCACAACGATCCTCTTTCGCGGGGAGCCATCGTTGGGCTGACGTTCGCAACCTCTCGCGGGCATCTCATCAAAGCCCTGCTCGAAGGGGTGATGCTCGAGATGGCGGTCAATCGCGCTTGCCTCGCGGCGGCCGGCGTGTCAGTCGAGTCGGCGGTCGCGGTCGGAGGCGGCGCTCGCTCGGATCGCTGGCTGCAAATCGCGGCTGACGTCATGGGCATACCGATTAGGAGGGCCGCGCAACGTGAGGCGGCCTGCTGGGGCGCCGCTCGGCTCGCTGGCGTGGGCGCGGGGCTCCTCGATCCAGCCGCGCCAACCTCCGGGGCCTCAGAGAGGCGATTTGCTCCGAATCCAGACCATTCGCGGTACTATCAGGAGCGGCTGAGCGCCTATCGGTCGCTTTATTCGGCGCTCCGCCCCATGAGCAGCGCGATCTGATGTTGCCGCGTCCTGGCATTGCCAATGGCAAGCACCAAAGCTGAGAGTCAAGGGCAACGGCGGGCGGCGGGAATGCTCCCCGCGGAGCGGCGCCGACGCATTATCGACATCATCCTGGCTCGCCATACCGTTTCAGTCGCTGAGCTGGCCGAGACGTTCAACGTATCGGCGATGACGATTCGCCGCGATTTGCAGCTCCTCGAAGAGGAGGGGCTGGTCGAGGCGGTTCACGGTGGGGCCAGATCGTCCTCACAAAGTCCGTTCGAGCTGTCCTTTGCCCGCCGCGAGCTTGTCGAAGTCGAGGCCAAGCGCGCGATTGGCAAGATGGCCGCCGATCTCGTCTGCGATGGCGATTCAGTGGCTCTGGACGGGAGCACGACGACGCTGCAAGTCGCGCGCAACCTCGTGCAGCGGAAGCGGCTCACCGTGGTGACGAACGGGATCAAGGCCGCGGCTGAGCTTGGCAACCGGCCCGGCATCGAAGTCATCGTCACTGGTGGCCAGCTGCACCAAACCGCCAGTCTCGTGGGACCGTTCGCGCGGACGACGCTCGAGCATCTGAGGGTTGACTGGCTGTTTCTGTCGGGAACCGGCATTTCGGACGAATTGGAGCTGTGCGGTCCGAGCGAGTTCGACGCCGAGATCAAAGGGGCGATGATGGACATCGCGCGACAAGTCGTGCTCGTCGCGGATGCCACGAAATTCGGGCGCTACTCCTACGTGCGGGTCGCCGCGCTCTCCCGCATCCACCACGTCGTCACCGACGACCGAATCTCAGACCAATGGGCCGAGGCGATCACGAACGCCGGAGCGAAGCTGCACGTCGCCGCCTTGGATCACCACCGGCCAGCGTGACCACGCCATCGCATCGCTGACGGAACGGCATCCCTAGGCCGTCACGCGCTCCCCGTTGCCGAGCCGAATGCTCCGGTTGCTTCCAGAGCGGCGATCTCCGCGTCGTCGTAGCCGAGTTCGCGCAGAATCGCGTCGCGGTCGTCGTCGAGTCCCGGCGCAGGCCGGTAGGTCGGCTGGTAGCCGGCGAACTTCAGTGGCGAGCCGACAGCATGGATCGGGCCGAGGACGGCATGCTCGTAGTCGGCGGCCATGCCGCGCTCGGCAAGCTCCGCCGGATCGAGCGCCTCTTCCATCGAGCGCACCGGCGCGCACGGAACCGTGCCGCGCAGAAGCTCGATCCATTCCCGTGTGGTGCGCTGCGCGAACGTCTTGTTGAGGATGCTGAGCAGGGTGTCCCGGTTGGCCTGGCGATCCGCGAAGGACGCGAAGCGAGGATCGGTCGCCAGCTCCGGGTGGCCCATCCGTTCGACCAGCGCCCGGAAGAATTTCTCCTTGGCGCAGGCGACCGCGATGTAACCATCGGCGGTGGCGAAGAACTGGAACGGGACGATGGTCGGGTGGGCGGAGAGTGGCTGCCGCTCGGTGATCCGGCCGAGCGTGCGGAACCAGGTCGCTGGATACGTCAGCATGGCGAGCGCGACGTCGTAGAGCGAGGTGTCGACGTCCCGGCCACGACCGGTGCGCCGCGCATCGAGCAACCCGACGACGAGGCCGAGCGCCGCCGCTAAGCCGGTCGCATAATCCGCCAAGGGCAACCCGCTGCGTGCCGGTGGTGCGCCTGGCTCGCCGGTCAGCGTCGCCCACCCAGCTTCGGCTTGAATCAGCGCGTCGTAGCCTGGCTCGGCCTGGCGTGGACCGGTCCGGCCATAGGCGGAGAGCGAGACGCAGACGATCCGGGGATTGATCGGGCTTAGCGCGGCGTAGGTCAGCCCAAGCCGCTCTGGCAAGTCGCCGCGCAGGTTGTTGAAGACCGCGTCAGACCGGGCGACCAGCCGCTCGAAAACAGCGCGCCCGGCCGGGCTTTTCAAGTCGAGCGCGATCGAGCGCTTCCCCCGGTTGAACGTCTCGAAATAGGGACTGTGCCCGTCGCGCGCGGCAGGTGGCACACTGCGCCCAACATCGCCGCCAGCGGCGGGGTCTTCGATTTTCAGAACCTCGGCGCCGAGGTCGGCAAGGAGCAGTGTCGCGAAGGGACCCGCGCCGAATTGCTCGACCGCGAGGATGCGGTTTCCAGCGAGCGGCGCGCCTTCAGCAGTCATCGTCACTCCGTACTCGTGTGAATCATGCTGGCGCAGTCTACCCGTGAGGTTGCGGACGGGCAAACGCGGGCGGCGCTTAGCGTCCAAGGCGTAGATCGCGCAGGAAAGGAGACGCTTGGGAATGAGCCAAGACGGGGAAGGGACCGTGATCTCGGTTGTGCGCGATGGGTCGGTGCGCCGAATCATGCTGGCACGGCCGGAGCGGCGCAACGCGCTGTCTCGCTCGCTCGTCGCCGCGCTAGACGCTGCCTTCGCCGAGGTGGCGGCGGACGAGACGACGCGCGTCGTCGTCCTCGGCGGTGAGGGACCGGTTTTCTGCGCGGGTGGTGACATCGCGGAATTCTCGGAAGCCGCCGAGACGGGAACGGGCCGCGAGGATGCGGAGCGGCTCATCGCGCTGCTGGAGACGGTCGCGGCGTGCCCCGTGCCGGTCGTGGCTCGCGTGCAAGGCGCGGCGTTCGGCGGCGCGGTTGGCCTGCTCTGCGCGGCCGATCTTGTCGTCGCCGCGGACGACGCGCGCTTCTCCCTAAGCGAGGCGCGGATCGGTCTCGTGCCGGCCGTCATTTCGCGGTACGTGCTGGCGGCGCTTGGTCCGCGTGAAGCAAAGGCAAAGATGCTCCTCGCCGCTCCGTTCGACGCGCAGGAGGCGCTGCGAATTGGCCTCGTCCACCGCGTCGCGCCGGCGGATGAGCTCGATGAAACCGTCGAGGAAACGGTCAATACCCTGCTGCAGTGTGCGCCGGGATCGCTGGCGGCGGTCAAGGTGCTGACGCGGCGCCTGGCCGGAGCCGACGACGCGACCGCGCGGCAAATTTGTGTTGATCTCCTCGTCGAGCGGCTGGCCAGCGCCGAAGGCCAGGCCGGGCTGCGTGCCTTCCTCGAGAAGCGCCAGCCGCCGTGGATCGCAGAAGACGGACGGCTATGAACACGCTCGCGGTCCGGTAGCGCCGATCGTGCTGCTGGGCGAGCCTCACCTCGGTGGCCACGCCGCGCGACGCCCATTCCGTATGTAGGCCGTCCCGTTTCTCATTTCAGGCTAGATGCTCCCCACCCGTAAGGGCGGGACCTGTGCAATCTGCGTCTTGGGGCGGTCGTGACGCTTCCCACCTCGTAGGTGCGGACACGGGCCCCGGGGCGGAACCTGTGCCCGCCCGTCGCCCGCAGGGCGACAAGATCACCGACGCCCCACCGAAACCGGTCCCCTCCCGGCGCCCACAGCCGCCCCCGCGACTCCCTCGTAGGGGCGGAACCGGTGTCCGCCCATCGGCCGCAGGCCGATAATCCACGCGCCGCCGTCTCCATACCCCCTGCGTCGTCCACCGCCCGCGAACCAACGACCTCTCCTTGCTAAATCAACACATTTGTTCTATTCTCGCCCCTAAGCGGCACTCCCGGGCAGGGAGCGGGCCTGGGCAGCGCGTCACCTGCCCCGGGCATCCATGACGAAGCCCGACCGCCGAGCCCCGCCGTCCCCACCGGCCATCGCCCGAAAGGCAACAACAAACGCCGCGTTGGGAGCGCACGGTCGGGAGCGCTCGGCACGACCGATCAGGCATCCTCGCTCCAAGACTGCCGGCTCCACATTGCTCCCGCTGAGTGGAGCCGAAGAACCACCCGCAACCGACGCACCAAACCATGATCCTGCCCCTACGATTGAGTCATCGGGACGCGTCGCGCTCATGCAGACAGGTCTTGTGGCAATTCGTGGGGATTGTGCGGCGTTCAGCAATGCGTGGTGCATGGTCACGTGGAGAATCGGTGGGCGCTGGTCTGGATCGGTGTTATGTGGGCATCAATGCGGCGCGTATTGACATGATGGCATGCTGCCGTCAAATTGCGCGACAGGGGCACGTGATTTGCGCCGTAGGAACAATGAACGAAAGGGCTAGGAACCGGTGAATCCGCTCTCGCTTCTTCTGCATCTCGCGCCGCTGACTGGGTTGGCGCTGGCGGCATCCAGCGCTCCGGGAGGGGAAGCGTCGCCGCCGACGGAGTCCGCGTCGCAGGCCGCTCCGCCCAAGCCGACTGAACAACCCGACGAGCCACCGGTCGTGCGTCAGCACGAGCTGCAAATCGGCGACAAGCGGCTCTCCTACACGACCACGACCGGGTTCATGCCGCTGCGCAACGAGCGGGGCGAGGTGGAAGCGCGGCTCTTCTTCATGGCCTATACGCTCGACACGGATGAGCCGCGCGGCAACCGGCCACTGATGTTCTCGTTCAACGGCGGGCCGGGCTCGTCTTCCGTCTGGCTCCATCTCGGCGGGCTCGCGCCGCGTCGCGTCAGAATGCTCGACGATGGCGCGATGCCGGCGCCGCCGTTCCGCCTCGTCGACAACGAGTACACCTGGCTCGAGTTCACCGATCTCGTCTTCATCGATCCGGTCGATACCGGCTACTCCCGCGCCGCAACTCCCGAGCTGGCGAAGCAATACCGCGGTGTCCAGAAGGACATCGAATCGGTCGGGGAGTTCATTCGGCTCTACCTGACGCGTTACCGGCGGTGGGCGTCGCCGCTCTTCCTCGTCGGGGAGAGCTACGGCACGTTCCGCGCGGCCGGTCTCGCCGGCCACTTGATCGAGCGCGGCATCGCGTTCAACGGCATCGTCCTCGTCTCCAGCATCCTCGATCTGCTGACGGCGCGATTCGACCCGGGGAACGACCTGCCGGCGATTCTCTTCTTGCCGAGCTATGCCGCGACCGCCTGGTACCATCGCCGGCTGCCGGCCGATCTCCAGGAGCGAGAACTGACCGATGTGCTGGCGGAGGTCGAGGCTTGGGCGGCTGGCGACTACACCCTCGCGCTTGCTCGTGGCGCGAACCTCAGCGCCGAGGAGCGGGCCGCTGTCGTCGAGCGTCTCGCTCGATACACCGGGCTCTCGCGGCAGTACGTCGAGCAGAGCAATCTCCGAATCGAGATCCACCGCTATTGCCAGGAGCTGCTGCGCGAGGAAGGGCGTATGGTCGGTCGGCTCGATAGTCGCTACACCGGCTTCGCCACCGATGGCGCGAATGACATGCCGGATTTCGACCCGAGTATGGCCGCGATCCGGCCGCCCTTCACGACGATGCTCAACGATTATGTCCGCGGCGAGCTCGGCTATGAGTGCGATCTGGAGTACCACATCCTGCGCAGCCTCGAGTGGGATTGGGGCTCAGCGGAGGAGGGCTATCCAAAGACGGCTCACGCGCTGCAGGCGGCGTTCGCGCGGAATCCGTACCTGCACCTGTTCGTCGCCTCGGGCTACTACGATCTCGCCACGCCATACTTCGCGACGCGCTACACCTTGTCCCACCTGGCGCTCGATCCGACGGTCCGGACGCAGATCCGAACGGAGGACTACCCGGTCGGGCACATGGTCTATCTCGAGCGCGGCGTCTTGGCGCGACTCAAGGAGGACGTGGCGTCGTTCATCGCGACCGCGACGTCCGCTCCCGATCGGCCGCTGGCGCGTTAGCGAGGACTCGAGCTACCGACCGGCAAAGCGAAGGCGCGGTTTACGCGCGTGTTACACCGCGTCGCTATCCTTGGCTCAGAGGCGAACGCGAGCGATCGGATTGTCGCCCTCGCTTTGAGCGAAAGGAGGACGCGATGCTCCAACGCAGAACCATCGGTTTCGTACTTGGACTTGGGCTGTTGGGCCTCATCGTCGGGAGTGTCGGCGCGGCAGTGCTGGCGCAGGAAGCCACGCCGGAGCCCGAGACGGAAATCAGCGGCCCGCCGGGCTACAAGGAGTTCATCGAGGACCTGGCCGCCAACCTCGGCTTGCCGGCCGAGCAAGTGGATGCCGCCTTCAAGGACACGCTGAAGCAGCGAGTCGATGAGCGGGCGGACCGCATCAAGGAGCGCCTCGACGCTGGAGACTTCCGCGGTTGGTTCGGGCGGGGCGTCCGCGCGGTCGAGCGGCGGGTCGAGCGGCACTTGCCGCGCGTGATCGAGATGCCCCGTGGAACGGGCCGCGCGCTCTTTGGCATGGACCGTGATCTGACCAATGACATTGCCGAGTTCATCGGCATTACGCCGCGTGAGCTGGTGTCCGAGCTGCGGCAGGGATCGAGCTTGGCCGAGATCGCGGAAGCGCACGGCAAGACTCGGGATGAGTTGAAGAGCTTCCTCCTCGAGCGCGCCGAGGCGCGGATCGACGCGCTGATCGACGCCGGTTCCGATGGTCAAAGCAAGCCCGCCGCGACTCCGACCGCGTAAATCCCCGCTTTCCTCTCAGCGGCAGGCGAGCGAAAATCGCCTGCCGTTACCGCATCTGTAGCCCGCCGTCGACGTTGATCGTCTGGCCGGTGATGTAGCTGGCGTCGTCGGAGGCGAGGAATGCAATGAGGCCAGCGACGTCCTCCCCAGTCCCGAAGCGGCCGAGCGGCACTTGCGACCGTTCGGCCGCCGCCGCTTCCTCGAACGTCTGGCCGGTCATCGCCGCCTGCCGCCGCAAAGCCGCCCAGTAGAGCTCGGTTCCCATGTGACCAGGGCAGACGCAGTTGACGCGGATGCCGGCCGACGCGAGCTCGCGGGCGAGCGCCTGCGTCAGTGCCACGACACCCGCTTTCGACGCTCCGTAGGCGCTCGAGCCGGCGGGAGTGTCGCGGCCGAAGACGGAGCCGACGGTGACAATGACCCCTGACCGCTGGGGGAGCATCACCCGCGCCGCCGCGCGGCAGGTGAAGAAGACGCCCTCCAAGTTGACCGAGATGATTCGCCGAAACTGCTCGTCCGTCATCTCGACGACGGGCGCCCGTCCGCCAATGCCGGCATTCGCCACGGCGACGTCGAGACCGCCGCTTTGCTCGACGATCCGCGCGACGACGGCATCGATCTCGCCCGCGACGCTCACGTCGCACCGGGCGCCGCCTGCCGCGCCGATCTCCGCCGCGATCTCTCCTACTCGCTCGTCACAATCGGCGATCCAAACGGCCGCGCCCTCGGCGATGAAGCGCTCGGCGACGCCGCGTCCGAGTCCATTCGCGCCGCCGGTGACCAGTACCCGTTTCCCCGCAAACCGCCCCGACGTCATGCTCCGCGCTGCTCCTCAAGATTCGATCGTGTCATCGCTCGCCAAGCGTAATGCGTCGTTGTGCCGAGGGATGGCGTTCAGCCTCGTCGTCCAGGCACCGATTCGCGGATCGTCGCGGTGGGAATGTTAGGCGCAGACCTGCCTAGGAGCGAGATCGGGATGGGACTGTGACATGGGCTCTTGAGAAAAGCGCAGCCGGCTCCAAGGCAAGGTCCTGTCGGGATCTCACCTTGGAGCCGGCCTGCTTACCAGTCGGCTGAAGGATTAGTAGTCGTAAGCCGCGTCGCCGCTTTGATCGAGGAGACGCACCTGCTCGGCGCGAGCGCCCTTCGGCCCGTGGCCGAGGCGGAACTCAACCCGGTCGCCCGGTTGCAGCCCGCCATACGGCGCCGCCGAGCGGTGGACGAAGACATCCTCGCCGCCGCTGTCTTGCGCGATGAAGCCGAATCCCTTCTCGGCGTCGTACCGCCGCACCACACCCGTGGCGAGCGGCAGCGTCGAGGGGTCCACGAACGGGCGATCGTCCCGCCCGCCGAAGCTCCCCGAGGAGCGGGCGGCACGGGACGCGCCGGTGCCTCGTTCGACAACCCGGACGTTCTCCGCCTTCGCGCCCTTCATGCCGACGCCGAGATCGAACTCGACGATATCCCCCTCGCCGAGAATCTCGCCGCCGAGGGCGCTGCGGTGAACGAAGAGATCGTCCCCATTCTCACGCTCGATGAACCCGAATCCCTTGTCCGGGTCGTACCACTTGACCGTCCCCGTTGCCACCGTGTACTCCGATCCGAAAAAACAAACGCCCGCGCTCTTGGGCGCTTAAGGTCGCAGCCTATCACGCAAGACATCCTCTAGCAATATCTGTACGTACATCGCGGTGTTTCGCCAAGTCCGGCGAGAAGTGGTTCACGTGGCGGACGGATAGGCGCCGCGCGCGGCCGGATTGTGCAGGCATGGGAAGGAGGGAGCGTTGGCCTTCCTACCGTGCCTTGGGCGAAAAGCGACCGCCTATAATCGCCCGTGCGGCGCGGGGCGCGAGGTGGGCGCCTGGAGCGGCGGGAGGCGGGTCCGCCGGATGCGTTGATGGAGCCCTGCGCATGGATCGAGCCCAGGGAACAGAACCGAATTCAACCCTCAGTGTCGACGAGGCGCGAGAGCGCATCCTCGCCGCGATTCGTCCACTACCGCCGGTCTCTATCCCTCTGATCACCGCGCTCGGCCGCGTACTCGCCGAGGAGATCGTCGCGTCGCTGCCGCTGCCGCCGTTCACGAACGCGGCGATGGACGGGTTTGCCGTTCGTGTCGCGGACACGGCGGGGGCGAGCCCGGCGGCGCCAGTCCGCTTGCGGGTGATCGGCGAGGCCGCGGCGGGAAATTCCTCACCGCCGCGGGTCGAGCCGGGAACCGCGATCCGGATCATGACCGGCGCGCCGGTGCCGGAAGGCGCGGATGCCATCGTCCGGTTCGAGGAGACGGACTATGCCGAGCGGTCGGCGGAACGGGAGAGCATCGCTGTCCTGCGGGCTCCGCGACCTGGCGAGCACATCCGCCTGGCGGGTGAGGATGTTCCCGCCGGCGCGACCGTCTTGCGGTCGGGCACGCCGCTGCGTCCCGCTGATTTGGGGTTGATCGCCGCGCTTGGCCGCACCGAGGTGCGCGTTCATCGCCGGCCGCGTGTCGCGATTCTCGCCACGGGCGATGAGGTGGTCGCTCCCGGCGAGCCAATTTCAGCCGGGCGCATCTACGACAGTAACAGCACTCTCATCGCCGCGCTGGTGCAGCAGAGCGGCGGCGAGTCGTGCCTGCTGGGTATCGCGCGCGACAACCTCGGCGCGGTGCGGGCCAAGCTGGAAGAGGCGCGACAGGCGGATCTGATCATCACCGCTGGTGGCGTCTCGGCTGGCGACTTCGATGTCGTCAAGGAGGCGTTGCGACTCGAGGGCGAGATTGCCTTCTGGCAGGTGCGGATGAGGCCGGGGAAGCCGCTCGCCTTCGGCCAGGTTGGCGGTATTCCGCTGCTCGGCTTGCCGGGAAATCCTGTCGCCGCTGCTGTTTGCTATCTCCAATTCGGACATGCCGCGGTCCGGACACTCCTCGGTCATCCAGTCCGGGCGCTGCCGACCGCGCGCGCGGTGCTGCTTGATCGCGTCGAGAATCGAGGAGGGCGGCGCCACTTCGTTCGCGTTCGCGTTGCACGCGCGGACGACGGGCGACTCATCGCTCGCCTGGTCGGTCCGCAAGGAGCGGGCATCCTCTCGTCGCTCGTTGGAGCCAACGGCTTGCTGGTCGTGCCGGAGGAGTTGGCGGTCGCCGAGCCGGGGATGGTATTGCCGGTCCAGCTGCTCGATTTGAACGCCAGCGAAGCCAATAATTGACCGTGTGATAGACTCGAAAAACGGCCGGGTAGCGCCGCGCGTATTTTCTGGCGCGGAATTTGAGTCTAAGCGCCGGCTCGATCTCTAACGCGCGTCAGGAAGTAGGAGTCAGGAGGGGCATATGGCCGAGCTGATTCTGAGGGCCGAACCGCGGACGATCGTTGGCAAGGGCGTTCGACGGCTGCGCCGGGAGGGCAAATTGCCCGGCGTTGTCTACGGACCGGGCATCGAAGGCGGCACCGTTCAGGTCACGGTTGACCGGAAAGAGCTGGAGCGCATGTTCGCGGCGCACGGCCATTCGACGCTCGTGACGCTGAAGTGGGATGGCTCCTCGCGGCAAGTCTTCATTCGCGAGGTGCAGATGGACCCAATCAAGAGCGTCGCGCTGCACGTCGACTTCTTCGCGCCGAACCTGCGGCAAGAGGTGGTCGCTTCGGTGCCGGTGGTGCTGCATCTCGGCTCGGAGAAGCCAGCGGGCATCCTGACCCAGCTCCACTCTGAGATCCAGGTGCGCGCGTTGCCGACGAAGCTGCCGCCCCAGATCGAAGCTGACGCCTCTCACTTGACCCAGGTCGGTGATGTGCTCCGCGTCGGCGATCTGAAGCTGCCGGAAGGGGTAACCGCTGTCACCCCCGAGGACGAGGTGATTGCCACCATCGCGGCTGGCGAGCGCGAGGAAGTGCCGGTTGAAGAGGAGGCGCCGGCGCCTGAAGCGCCTGCTGCTGCGCCGGCTGCGACCGCTGAAGGCGGCGAGGCCGCGGCCGAATCCTGATCGGCGAGACCCGACCACTCACGTCCAGGCAAGCCTAATTGCATCAACTCTCGCGCCACATGGAATGGTGGCGCGAGGTGACCGCTTTGCTGCTCAGGAGCGGCAGGGCGGTCACCAAGGTAAGGGGTGAGGGAGCGCATGCGTTTCCGTTGACATTTGGGCAGCGCTCTCGTAGTCTACGTTGGCTGGACAGGGGCGGCCTGTCGAAGGAGGGTGGACCGTGATCAACACCGGGGCCACAACGAACGCCGGCGGAATGGAGTGCCTGACGCTGCTCTTCACGCTGACGTTCGCGCTGCCCTGGGAGGAGTCTGCCCTGTTTGCCCCGCCGCTACGTCAATGACGAGATGACCGTCGGACGGTCGCGACGAGACAGCAGCAGATCTCCCGGGCGGCAACGTCCGGGAGTTTTATTTGTGTGGGGGCTGTGCCGGTGAAGGGTGGGCACGGCTCAGAGATGCCCCGAGGGAGGTTGGTGACAATGGAGCGGGACCATGCGCTCGAGCTGGTCGCGGTGGAGAAGCGCTTTACGAGGAAGCGCGGATCGGAGGTCGTCGCGCTCGCCGGTGTCTCGCTGCAGGTTCGACGCGGAGAGGTTGTCGGCATTCTTGGCCCGAACGGAAGCGGCAAGAGCACGCTGGTCCGCGTAGTCTCGACCCTGATCCTGCCGGATGCCGGCTCCGTCCGGGTGTTCGGCGCGGACGCGCTGCGACATCCGCGCGCCGCGCAGCGAATGATGAACCGCGTCAGCGTCGAGGCGAGCTTCTTCAAGAAGCTCTCTGCCTGGGAGAACTTGATGTATAGCGCCAAGTTCTATGGCGTGACGACGAACGAGGCGCGGCCGCGGATCGGCGACATCCTGGAAGGCGTGGGGTTCGACGTCAAGCGGGCGCACGAGCCGATGGAGCATCTCTCCAGGGGCATGCAGCAGAAGGTCGCTCTGGCGCGCGCGCTGTTGACGAGCCCGATGCTGATGCTGCTCGACGAGCCGACGACGGGGCTCGATCCGCGCAGCAAGAAGGATGTGCAGGCTGTGATCGAGCGGATTCGGAGCGAGCATGACGCCTCGATCCTGCTCTGTACGCACGACATGGACGAGGCAGAGAGCCTGTGTGACCGTGTCGGAATCATGGTCAATGGCCAGATCGTCGAGCTTGACGAGCCGACGGCGCTGAAGCGGCGCTATCAGAAGAATGGCCGTCTGCCGAATTTGGAGGAAGTGTTCATGGCCGTGACCGGCTCCAGCTTCAGTGACGCTGAGGAGCGGGAATCGGCGGAGGCTGCTGCCTAATGCACCAGACGCTCACGCCTCGGCGCGCGACATGGCTCAACGAGCTGATCGCCGCCTGGGGCTTCGTCCAGAGGAACTACTACCTGACCAAGCGCTACTTCATGTGGGAGCTGGTCTGGTTCGTCTACTCCGCGGCGAACGCGATGAGTATCGGCTTTATCGGCGTCGGCGTCGAGCGGAGCGAGGCCGGACAGGATGTCCAGCGCCTGACGACGTTCCTGCTGATCGGCGCGCTGCTCTGGAGCTATCTCTCGATGCTCTTCGACATCCTGTCGGAGACGGTGAGTTGGGAGCGCTGGGAGGGGACGATCGAGTACACCTTCATGAGCCCGGCCAGCCGCGCGACGCACCTGATTGGGACGAGCATCTACGCGGTGATCTACGGGATCATCCGCACGGTCATTATGTTCGCGTTGATCTCGCTCTTCTTCGATCTGGAGCTGCAGGGCGCGAACTACACGTCGGCTCTCGTGGTGCTGGCGATCGCGAGCATCTCACTCGTCGGCTTCGGCATGGTGACGGCGGTCATGCCGTTGCTGTCGCCGGAAAAGGGCCAGCAGGTGACGATGATCTTCGGCTCGTTGCTGCTCCTGATCTCCGGAATCTACTACCCGGTGGATGTGCTGCCCGGCTGGATGCAGGCGATCGCGACGATCTCGCCCGTCACGTACGCGCTCGAAGGCGTACGCGGCGCCTTGCTGGACGGCGAGAATGTCTCGACGCTGTGGCCGTCAATCTGGCCGCTCTTGGTTATGGGAGCGATCTGCGTGCCGCTCGGCCTTTGGGTCTTCCATCTGGGCGAGCGCTACGCCAAGCGGACTGGCCGCCTGAAGCGAAGTGGATAGCGGCAACGCTCGCGAGAGCGAATTAGCGAGGGGGTGGTTCGCCAGCACGACGGACCATCCCCTCTCGCTTGCAGTGGGGGTTCAGGGCACCGCTTGCCTGCTCGCTACGCCGGGGATTCGGTCGGCGCCGCGTGGTCATGGATGTGGGCTTCCTTGGCGTGGTGCTCTTCTTCGTCCTCTTGGCTGTAGTCGTGGCTGTGCGTGATCTCGCTGTGGTTGTGCGCGTGGGTGTGCCAGTACGAGCGGTGCTCGAAGTCGTCACCTAACCCACCCTTGTGGTGATGTGAAACGTGCCAGTGGTCATGCGTGTGGGTCACAGCCGGATGGGTGTGAGTCTTCTCCTTGCCCTCACCCTCGGTGCGCTGGATCACATCCGACATGCCCGTCTCCTTTCGCGGAAAGCGCCAATCCGACAATGTTTCAACCGCAGATGGCGTGCCATCCGCCGGGGAGTGTTCTTGCCGCGCTGACTGGGAGTGCGGTGTTCCGAGAGGTGGGCGCGGTAAGCGGATTCGAAAGCAACGGGTTACGCGACGGCGCGACATCGCTCCGGGCTAGGTCGTGCCGGGCAATGCCGCGTCGCGCTTGATGCGTCGGTTCTCCGACGGCTGCTAGCTGGATTTGACGTATTGCTGTGGGTTCTGGTCAAACTTTTCCTTGCACTCCTGCGAGCAGAAGTAATAGGTCTGACCCTGATATTGGCTCTGCGCCGCAGCCTGGCTCGAATCGATCTCCATGCCGCAGACTGGATCGGTGACTGTCATGGCGTGCGACCTCCATGCTGATTGGCCGGGATGCCCCGAGCCAGCGTCGGACCGCTCTGTCCGCTACTGCGTGCGCACGCTTCGTGCCAGGCTGCGCACTGGGAAGAGACTCGTCAGCGCCACCAGGGCGGCGAGGCCAAAGGTCAGCTGGTAGGTGCCGGCTGGCATCACCGCGTCCATCAGATCGACGAGCGGCCCGAACAAGCCGGCGAGGGCGCCGGCGCCGGCCGTGGCTATGTTGGCCAGGCCGAAGGCGGTCGCGCCTTCTCCCTCCGGCACGTGGTCACTCAGAAGCGCCCAATTGACCGCTTGAAACGCTCCGTTGCCGACTGCCACCAATCCGCCAGCGATGGCGACGACGGCGAGGCTTGGCGCGAAGCCGATCCCTGCCATGCCGACCGACGCTAGGACGATGCTGACGATGAGGATCGAGGTGCGGCCGATGGTGTCCGAGAGCCAGCCGGCGACGGTCGCGGCGATAGCAGCTAGCACGATCGCTCCGGCAAGCCCAGCGGCCGCCGACGCGGATGCTCCGCTGCCGAAGCGGTCCTCCAGGAAGAGGAGCAAGAAGCGCTGGGCGGGATAGGTGCCGAGCAGGAAGAGGAACTGCGCGATGACCGCCTTGCGGAACGGAGCGCTGCGATTCCACGTCTCCGCGAATGACCGCCAGAGATGTCGGGGATTGAGCGCGTGGGCGATGCCGCCTTGCCGCTCGTTTTTCGGTAACGGGGGAATGGAGGGTACCCAGAGGGCGGTCAGTCCCGCGGTCGCCACGAGAACGACAGCTAGGAAGATCAGGATCGCTCCCGACCCGGCGCCGGCGGCAATGAGGCCACGCGCGCCGAGGAGACCGAGGGCAGCTCCGGCCACGGTGAGCGCGTTCTTCGCCCCGGAGGCGGCGCCGCGCTGGCGCTCGTCAACCAGGTCGGGGATCAGCGCCTGGAATGCCGCTTGAGCGACGTTGGCGGCGACCTGGAGCAGGACGTAGCCGAGGAGCAAGAGGGCGAAGCTCGATGCCCAGCCGAAGCCGATGATTCCGGGCAGAGCGAGGACGGTGCCGGCGAGGATGAACGGTCTCCGTCGATCCGACAGGGGCGCGGCATCGCTGACTCGGCCCGCGACCGGCTGCGCAAGCGCGGCGATGCCGGTCCCCACCAGGCCAACCAAGCCAAGCGCGCTCCCTTGCAGCCGGGCTGGGGCGGTGGCTTCGATGCGCATGGGAAGGACGATGGTGTTGACCGTCGTCCAGAGCGCCATCAGCCCTAGGCCGTAGATATTGATTTCAAAGTCTCGGCGATCGAGACCTGTTCCTTCTTCGCGGTGGTGACGCCGCGAGACGGCCTGGGCACTGGCTTGCTTCACGGCGTCGCTCCTATATCCGCGCTCCCGCGCAGAACGATCCCCGCCCGGCGCCTGCGTTCGTGACGGGCGGGGCGATCTCTCGAATGAGGATCACTGCTGGGAAGCGGCGCCGCTGGGCGCGGTGCTGGCCGCGGCATGCGGCCCGCCGGTCCCGCGACGGGTAACGCATGCCGCGTTCCAGGGAGAGGAGCGACGAAGTCCTAGAGGTTCAGTTCGCCGAGTGCCGCGATTGCCGCGTCGTCATGTCCGGCGGCGCGGAGCGGGGCGATGATGTCTCGCTCCAGATTCGGCACGTAGCAGACGATGAGGTCCGCCTCAGTCTGCGGAACGATTCGGAACTCGCCGAGCGCGGCGGGGATGACGCACGACTCGGCTCGGCCGAGCGTCTCCGTTCCGCCCGCATACGCGATCTCGACCGGAGCGCCGACATTCGAGATCAGGAACGCGCGATCGGGATGCGCTGGCTCGGCGTGTGGCGCGCGCAGTGCCCACCGCTCGAGCGCGAAATGCTTCCCGGCGCACCCGACGACGTAGCGGTTATCCCCACTCTCCCTCGCCAGGCCCCCGTTCGGCTTGGGGAAGTAGTCGGTTCGTAGCTCGTCGAGGACGGCGGCGATGTTCGCGACCCATTCCTCCTCGGAAATCGGCTTACCGTAAAGATCGACCGGCATGACGTGGCGGCCCAGATCCGACGTTTGCTGGATCTCGAAGATGAGGGTGTCCGGCCCAAAGGAGTGCAACACGCCGCCGGGGACGTAGATGGTGTCGCCAGCCTTGATCGGGTAGCGGGGCATGACGGCGTCGTAGTCCTGAGACTTGAAGGCGGCGATGAGTTCGTCCCGGCTGAGGCCCGGCTTGATGCCCGCCAGGATGGTCGCACCCGGCGCGGCCCAGAGAATGTGCCAGGCCTCGGTCTTGCCGTTCGGCTCGCCGTAGACGCGCGCGGCCGTTGCGTCGTCGGCGTGGAGATGGACCGGCAGCGGATGCGAGGCATCGAGGAACTTGGCGAGGAGCGGGAAGTGCGGCCCGCGCCAGCCCTGGCCGACGATCGCGTCAGGATGCGCCATGACCAGATCGTGGAAGCTCTGGCCGGCCAGCTCGCCATTGACCACCGTCGCGCGGGCATCCCGATAGTCGCTCACTTCCCACGTCTCGGCGACGATCCCCTCTGGGACGCCCTCCTTCCCGAGCTTTTCCGGGATCAGCCGGTCGCCAAACGCGTACGTCCGGACGTGATAGGTCAGCTTCAAGGGATACCAGGCGATCGCCATCACTCAGCTCCTCACTGGTCGCTCAGAGGGTGATCTTTACCAGCCCCTGGTCGACGGAAATCGGATACTGCCGGACGCGCAGCCTTGGATTGGCGAGGGCGCGGCCGGTCGCGATCTCGAACTCGATGCCATGCCACGGACAGGTCAGGAACTCACCGTCGCGCACCCACTGGTGCTTCCACTCGGTCGCGGCGTTGCAGATCATCGTGCCGTTGACAGTCCCTTCGCAGAGAGGACCGGCCTGGTGGGGGCAGATGTTCGGGAGCGCGTAGAGCGTGCCGCCGACATTGAAGACGCCGATCTCGACGTTGCGGACCTTGACGAGGCGAGACGAGCCCGGCGGAAAGTCGTCAATCGTGCCGATGACGTGCTCGGCCATTACGCCCGCTCCTCGCTATCAGCGCCGACCGCACTTGGAGCGGGGATGCGAGTGAAGACGCGCAATGCGTTCTCGCCCATGATCTTCCGCTTCAAATCTTGCGGCATCGGGAGTCGCAGCAGCGCGCGGGGATGGTCGAAGTCGTGGTGCGGCCAGTCGGAGGCGAAGACGACGCGATCTTCGCCGATGTGCCGGATCGTTTCGACAAGGTGGCTGGGGTCGTCCGGCTCTTCAATTGGCTGCGTTGAGACCCAGATGCGCTCGCTCATGTACTCGCTCGGCCGGCGCTCCAGGACGGGTACCATCCGCCGGTATTCGTGATAGTACTTATCGAGCCGCCACTTCATGTAGGGCGCCCAGGCGATGCCTGCCTCAGTGAAAACGATGCGCAGGTTCGGGAAGCGAGCCGGGACGCCGGTGTGCATGATGCTGACGAGATTCGCCATCATCGCGAACGAGTGACCCAGCATCTGGCGGGCGAAGTGATTTTCGAATTGCTCGAGCTGGCAGGGGAAGACCGGCGAGACGATCGTCACGCTGTGCAGCACGACGGGCAGATCGGCGGCCTCAGCGGCGGCGAAGATCGGATCATAGCGGCGGTGTCCCCAGAGCGGATTGACGCCGGCCGTCGGCAGATAGATCGCCACGATCCGATCCTCGCGCGCGAACTCCTCGATGTCGCGCGCTGATCCCTCGGGATCTTGCGGACAGGCCAGCAGTGCGCCGTACAGCCCCGGCTCGTCGCGGAGCCAGCGGTCCAGGAGCCACCGGTTGTACGCCCGGGAGAGGAAGAGGGCGTATTCCGGATGCGGGATCGCGGCGAAGAGGAGCAAGTGATCGGGGAAGAGGATTCCCACGTCGACGCCGATCTCGGTTAGCTCCTCTCGCATCTCGCGCGCGGTATTGACCGAGCGATACGGATGCATGCCGCGGATGGGCGGATCGAGCCGGAAGTTCGGCGCGAATCCAGGGATTTGCAGATAGGGATAATTGGCGCCGTCCAGGTCTTCGAGCGAATGGCGCCAAGGCAAATCGCAGTAAGGCGCTAGCGCTCCGGGTGTGTCGTTGACGTGGACATCGCAATCGACCGTGAATACCATCGCATCTCGCTCATGGTTACTGGTGGCCCGGCCAGTTTGACCAAAGGCCGCTATCGGCACGAATGGATCGTGGGCGGCAGGATACACTAGTCGGGACAAATGTGAGATACCAGACCAGAAGGAGATAGGGCCGTGCGCGATGTGGTGCTGGGTGTCGATTCGAGCACGCAGTCAACCAAGGTGCTCGCCGTCGATCTCGAGACTGGAGTCACGCTCAAGGAAGGGCGGGCACCCCATTCCGGGGAGGATATCCAGCACCCGCACGAATGGTGGGCCGCGCTGAAGCAGGCCGTGGCCGGCGCGCTGCAGCCGGACTTCCGCGTGCGGGGCATCGCGGTGGCTGGCCAGCAGCACGGCTGCGTGACGCTCGACCGGGATGGCCAGCCGGTTCGCCCGGCGCCGCTCTGGAACAACGTCGCCGCCGCGCCGGATGCTGAGCGCCTCAACAGTCTCGCGGACTTCGCCACTGAGGTCGGCACGCGGCTCGTGGCATCCATCACGATCGCCAAGCTCGCGCACCTTGCCCGGACCGCGCCGGAGGATCTCGAGCGGACGGAGGCTGTTTGCCTGCCGCACGACTATCTCACCTTCCGGCTGACGGGTAACCTCGTCACCGACCGCGGCGAGGCCTCGGGATCCGGGTGGTGGTCGCCCGTGCAGGGGCGCATCCGGCGCGATCTGCTCGCGCTCGCCGTCGGTGAGCGCCATGCCGAACGGCTGCGACTGCCGGAGGTGCTCGGCCCGGAGCAGCCCGCCGGCACGCTCAGCGAGGCAGCAGCTGAGGAGCTTGGCCTCCCGGCTGGGATTCCGGTTGGTCCCGGCACGGGGGACAACATGGGATCGGCCGTCGGCATCGGCGCGGAGACGGGCGAGCTTATCATCAGCCTCGGCACCAGCGGCACCGCCTTCGCCGTCAGCGATCACCCGACCGCCGACCGCAGCGGCGAGGTTGCCGGATTCGCCGACGCGACCGGGCGGTTCCTCCCTCTCGCCTGCATGCTCAATTGCACGCGGGTCTTCGATGTCGTCGCGCAGCTTCTGGGGATTGAGCGCGTAGAGGCGTTGGACCGAGCCGGCGCCGTGGCTCCTGGCGCCGATGGGCTGTTGCTGGTTCCCTACCTCGCCGGCGAGCGGACCCCGAACCTCCCCAACGCGACCGGAGCGATCTTCGGCATCACCGCGCGCAACCTGACGCCGGACGTCTTGCTGCGCGCGGCCGTGGATGGCGTCGCGGCCGGATTGGCCTACTGCCTGCAGGCGCTGAACCGGCAGGGAATTGATGGGCCGGTCGTGACACTTGTTGGCGGTGGTTCCGCGCATCCGACGTGGCAGCAGGCGATCGCCGATGCGACGGGCCGGCCAGTCGTCGTCCGCGAGGGAGGCGAGCACTGCGCGCGCGGCGCTGCGACGCAGATCGCGGCGATCGTCCGGGGGGAGACGGTTGCCGCTCTCGCCAGCCAGTGGCGCCCGAAGGTCATCGCTGAGCGCGAGCCGCGCCCCGGCGCTCGCGAGGCGTTCGCCCTCGAGCGGCGAATGGAGCTGTTCGACGTTCACCTTAGCCGCGAGGCTGGCGAAGGCGTGGTCACGCCGATTCGATAAACCTGGACTAAGCGGCGATTACGCTAACGCCCGACCGATGGCGGCGAGTGCCGGGAAATCCTCTCGGTGCTTACGGTAGGCGTCGCGAAAGAGGGGCAGCAGTGCCTGATAGACCTCGTGCGCCTTCGGGTCGGGCGTGACCGGCTCGCCGTAGCGCGCCCAAGTGGTTGCCGTCTTAGCCGGGTTCGCGCCAGAGACGCAGGCGTAGGCGAGGAGCGCCGCGCCGAGCGCCGATCCCTCCACATCGAGGAGTGGCTGAATCGGCAGGCCGAAGACATCGGCGACGATTTGCCGCCACAGGGCGCTGCGAGCGCCGCCACCGGCGAGGATGGCGTGGTTCGGCTTCGCCCCGAGCGTTTCGAGGATGCTGAAAGCGTCGGCGAGCGCGAGCGTTGCCCCTTCCATGACCGCTCGTGTCAAGTGCTCGCGTCCATGCTCGGCGGTGAGCCCGAGGAAGAGACCGCGCGCCTGCGGATCCATGTGTGGTGTCCGCTCGCCGGCCAGGTACGGCAGGAAGAGGAGGCCTCCCGCGCCGGGCGGCACGCTCGCTGCCCACTCGGTCATCTGGTCATAGGCGTCCGCGGCCGGGAGCGCGAAGACGCGATCGCGCAGCCAGCGCAGCGCCAGACCGGAGACCATCGTCGCTCCCATCTGATACCAACCTGCCGCGCCCGGTCCCGGCTCCAGGCAGCTACACCAGGCATGGATCCGGCCGCCGGGATCGGGACGAACACCGTCCGTTGGCACGATGACCTGCGAGCCGGTGCTGATGGTCAGCAGCATCGTCGTTGGCTCGACGACGCCGGCCGCGAGCGCCGCGATTGGGGCATCGCCTCCGCCGGCGACGACCGGGATGCCGGATGGCAATCCGAGCGCGGCCGCGGCTTCGGGGAGCAGTCTCCCGCGCGGCGAAGCCGAGGGCAGGACTGGCGGCAATTGGTCTCGGCTGATTCCCACGGCGGCGAGGATCGTGTCCGACCAATCGCGTTGGCGAACATCGAGCAGTAGGGTGCTGGCCGCATCGCTCGGCTCTGTCGCCCAAGTGCCGGTCAGTCGCCAGCCCAGGTAATCTTTCGGCAGCGCGATCCGTCGCACGTGGCGCCAGACATCCGGCTGCTCGTCCTGGAACCAGCGGATGGTTGCCGCCTGGAAGCCGGCGGCGAGCGGGCTGCCCGCGATCTCGATCAGGCGCTCTTTGCCGATTTCGGCTGTCAGTCGCTCGACTTGGGCGGCGCTGCGCGTATCGGCCCAAATGACCGCCGGGCGGAATGGCCGATCAGCCGAGTCAAGCAGCACCGTGCCGTGCATCTGGCCGGAGAGCCCGATCGCCGCGATCTCGTACCCGGCGGCTCGCGCGACCGCCTCACGGACGGCGCGAACCGTTGCCTCCCACCAGCGCTCAGGCTCCTGCTCGGCGAAGCCTGGTCGGGGGTGCGAGGTCGGGTGTTCAGCGCTGCCGACGCTCTGTACGCGTCCCTGGGCGTCGGTGACGACAGCCTTGACGGCGCCAGTCCCTAGGTCGATGCCGAGATAGCCTCCAGGCATGGCGTCCTCTCAGTCGGTCGCGGCGCGGTTGTCGTCTGGCGCCTCCGAGAGGAGCGCGTGAATGCGGTGGTTCACACCCTTGAGCGCGTCGTAGAGGCCCAGGTAGACCTCGCGGTAATAGCGGTCGTAGAAGTCGGCGGCAGCTGGATCGGGCGTGACCTGGCGAGCGCCAGGACGCACCTGCCGCAGCGCGTCGGCAAGATCGGCATAGACCCCTGAGCCGAGCCCGGCTAGCATCGCCGCGCCGAGCGCGGTGGCCTCATCTACGTCGAGGATGTTCAGCGTGGTCCGCTTCACGGAGGCTTTGATCCGGAGCAGCAGGTCGTTGCGCGTACTGCCGCCGATAACGGTGATCGGGGGGATGCTCGTCAGACCGGCGTATGGCAGCAGGGGCTCGAGTGTCGCCCGCGATTCGTAGGCGAGCCCTTCGAGCACTGCGCGGACGAGCTCCTTCCGCGTCACGTCGGTGGTCAAGCCGACGAAGGTGGCGCGGGCGCGCGGATCGTGGTGCGGCGCGTTAGCAAGTCGGAGATGGGGCACAAAGCAAGCTCCGAGACTGCCGATCGGCGCTTGCTCGGCTTCGGCAATTGCCGTCGTGTGGTCCAAGCCGCCCAACGCGCTCCGCAGCCACTCGACGCTCGCGCCGGACGTGTAGAGGCCACCGAAGACGTAGTACGCGCCGGCCGCGACGTGCACGCCTTGGGTATAGCCGGAGCGGCCAATCTCTGGATCGGTGAGTGGCCGATCGAGCGCGACGAAGAGCGCCTCCGCCGTGCCCATTGAGTCGAGCACTTCGCCACGGCGGGCGACACCAGCCGCAAGTGCGCCGCAGACGTGGTCATGCCCACCGGTGGCGACCACCGCGCCCCTCGGGAGCCCCGTCAGCGCGGCCGCTTCCGCGGTCACCGTCCCGATGCGGGCGCCGCTCCGCGACGGGGGCGCGAAGATGTCGCGCGGAAGGCCGGCGGCATCCAGGAGCCGCTCGTCCCACTGGAGCGCGTGGATATTGAACGCCATCGTCCGGCTCGCGAGCGACCAGTCGGTCGCCATTTCGCCGGAGAGCCGGTAGGCGATGTAGTCGGCGACGAGGAGAAAACGAACCGTCCGCGCCCACGCCTCCGGCTCGTGCTCCTTCAGCCACATCAGCTTGCAGATGCTGAAGATCGGCTGGACCGATAGCCCGGTAATCGCGAAGATCGTGTCCTCACCGACCGTTGCGGCTAGCTGCTCAGCCTGCGGGATCGTGCGCCGATCGAACCAGGCGATGGCGGGCGCGGTCGGCTTTCCCTCGCGGTCGATTGGGACACCTGCCTCGCCAACACTGGCGACAGCCACGCCAGCGATCCGAGAGGGATCGTCGAGCTGAGCCGTCGCGGCGCGCAAGACGGTGCACGCGAGGTCCCACAGCTCATCCGGCTCGTAATAGGCCCAGGTTGGCCGGGGATAGTGCGTCACCATCGGTGCGCTGGCGAGCGCGACCGTACGACCGTTGGGTTCGTAGACGACTGCTTTGACATTTGTCGAGCCCATGTCGAGCCCGACGAGGAGTGGCGTTCGCATCAGTTGCCGCGCCACCTCATCCCTTAACCGCGCCGAGCGAGAGGCCCCGGATGATGTAGCGCTGCGCGAGCAGGGCCATGATCGCGGGCGGCAGGAGCGCCAGGGTCGTGCGCACGCCGACGAGTTGGTAGTCGATACCGCGCGTGCTCTCGGCGCCCGCGATGACCACCGGCACCGGAATCGACTCCTTGAGCGAAATTGTCGCGGCGAAGATGTACTCGTTCCAGCTGAAGGCCATCACGATGATGAACGAGACGACGAGCCCGGGCGCGACGAGCGGCACCGCGATGCGGGAGAAGACTTGGAGCCGGCTGGCGCCGTCCACCTCGGCGGCCTCCTCGATCTCCCGTGGGATCTCGCGGAACATCTGGCTCAGGATGATGACTGGGAAGGGGAGATTGAAGGTGGCGTTGAGGATGACCAGCGCCCAGACGGAATCGAGCAGGTTGAACTCCCGAGCCAGGAGGTAATACGGCGTAACGAAGATGACGGGCGGGAGCACGCGCTGCGAGAGGAACCAGGTCGTCAAGTTCCCATTGGTCGGGTGACTGAAGCGGAAGCGCGCCAACGCGTAGGCGGCGAGCGTGCCGAGAATCAGCGCGACCACGCCGGCGCCGACGGAAATGATGACGCTGTTCTTGACCGCGTTCTGAACCTCCCGCTGGGACAACAGATCGCGCCAGTGCTTGAGCGTCGGCTCGAACTGGAGGACAGGAATCCATTTGGATCCGTAGACATCGGCCGGGAACTTAATGGAGTTGATGAAACCCCAATAGAGCGGAAAGACCGCCCAAATGAGCACGATCACGAGCATGAAAATGACGAAGAGATCGCCTAGCAGCCGGGTCGGCCGGCGTTGAATTCTCGCTACGTAGGAAGCCATGAAATCACCTCTCCGGCTCGTAAATGGCGCGGATCCGTTGCCACAGCAGGGTGACAAGGAGCATCACGATGAAGAGCAGCAGGAAGCCTTGCGCGGCGGCCTCACCGTAGTTGAAGAAGCGGCGAGCAGTCCGGAAGACGTAGAAGCCGTACAGCTCCGTGGCCCGGCCGGGGCCGCCGAGTGTCATCGAGATGACGATGTCGACAACTTTGAAGGCGTCAATCGTTCGCAGCAGCAGGATCAGCCAGAGAATCGGCGTCATCAGCGGTAGGGTTACCGAGAAGAGCCGCTGCCAGCCGGAGGCGCCGTCTACTTCGGCCGCCTCGATGACGTCCTGCGGGAGACCTTGCAGGCCAGCGAGCGCCACGAGGAAGACGAAGGGCGTCCATTGCCAAATGTCAACGATCATGATGGCGACGAACGCCCAGGTCGGGTGCGAAAGCCACGGGATGCCGTTGCCGCCCAGGGAGCGTATGAGCTGGTTCATCGGGCCGTCGATCTCGTAGAAGATCGTCTGGCCGAGGTACCCGAGCGCGATCGGGGAGGCAAAGAGCGGCAGCGTCATGATCGTCCGCAGGCTGCCGATCCCACGGATCTGCCGGTTGAAGAGCAGGGCGAGACTGAAGCCCAGCACCATCTCAACTGAGACGACGACCGCGACGTAGATGAGGGTCCGCACCAAGTCGTCGTGGAGCGCCTCGTCCTCGAGAAGTCGCCGGAAGTTATCGAGGCCGACGTAGCGGAGCATCCGGCCAGAGCGGAAGGCGTAGAAGCTCGTCCGCGCCGCGTACAGCAGCGGGAAGATCGTGATGAGCAGGATCCAGATCACCGCCGGGGCGATGAAGAGGTATTTGGCGCGGTCGCGCCCTCCGATGCGCCCGGCTACCGAGAGCGCGCCTTCCATCTGGCGAGGCACTGCTTGCTGAGTCATCGACCCACGTCTCCACGCGATCAAGAGGCCGGCGGATGCCCTTGGAGTGTGACGAAACGAGGAAGATGGCCGAGCCCGGCGACGGGAACCGGGCTCGGCGCGCAAACAACGTTCGGGTTACTCGAACCCAAGCGCGGCCTTGTACGACGCGAGCTGCAGGTCGCGTCCGAACCGGTCGGTGATCTCCTCGAAGTCGCTCGCCGTCTGCTCCAGCGCTTCCTCGGGATCGACCTGGCCGGTCACCGCCTCGGAGAGGTGGGTGTCAAGCGCGAGCCAGTACTCGAAGGTGCCCGGGATGCGGAGATACGGGAACTGGAGCGGATTGCCGAAGGTCTTGAAGTAGGCGTCGGTGTATTCGAGCGCGTCCTGCTCGTCCCAGCCGGCCTTGACGTAGTCCTCGATGGAGCCGGTGCCGTTCGGCGGCGGGAAGTGGAACGTGCGGCCGGGGTCGCAGCCGTCGAAGCCGCGCGCGGCGTAGGTCTTGGACTTCTGCTCGGTCGCCATCAGGGCGCAGAGGTAGTACGCGGCCTCCGGCGACTTCGCGTACTTGGAGATCACCGGCGCCCACGAACCGCCGGTCGTGTTGCCGACGATGTTCGGCGTGTCGACCGTGACCTCCTGACCGGCCGCGATGTTGTAGTAAGACATCGTGCCCGGGCACGGAGCGGTACCAGTCCGGCCCTTGACCAGCGACTTGCCACCGCGCTCCGGCGTCTCCTGCGCCAAAGCGCCGAGGTCGCCCCAGGTGAAGGTCACCGCGGCCTTGCCGGCGAGGAAGTAGTCCCAGGCCGCCGTCAAGCCCCAACCGAACATCGCCTCCGGTCCGTGCTTGGACAGCTCGATCAGCGTGTTGATCGCCTTGACGTGGCCGGGGCTGGTGATGAGCGGCTTCATGTCCTCGGGGTCGAACCAGTACAGCTTCTGGTTCTCCGGCCCGATGACGAACGGCGCGGAGAAGGTCATGAAGTGGAACATGGCCTGCTGGCCGACCTGCAGGTGCATGGTGACACCGGAGTCAGGCTGGCCATCGCCGTCCAGGTCCTTGCCGTTGAAGTAGCGGGCGATGTCAATGACCTGATCCCACGTCTGCGGCGGGACCGGTAGCTCGTAGCCGTACTCCTGCTCGAAGGCCTGGCGGTGCTTGTCATCGGTCAGCAGGTCGCGGCGATAGTAGAAGACCTGGCCGTCATGGTCATAGGCGGTGGTGTAGGTCTTGCCGCCGTACTGCATGAGTGCGCGCGGGCCGGGAAGGACCGTCTCGATATCCCACTGCGGGAAGCGCGGGTCCTGCATGAAGTCGTCGAGCGGGAGCAGGTAGTCGCCCTCGACGAGCTCGCCCATCCACCACGCGCCGATGATCGAGGCATCGAACGTGCCCGTCTCGTTGGCGACATCCTCGAGGAGCTTCGGCAGCGTGTCGTTCATCGCCGCGAGGACGATGTCGAGCTTCGCGCCGGTCGCCGCCTCGAACTCATCCCGGACCTCGAAGAGCGGAACCTGGATCGTTTCGTTCGGCATCAGGAAGGTGACGGTTTGCCCGCTGAAGAGACAGCCGTCATCCGCGCATGGTGTAGCGACCTGCGGCGCGGCCACGTCCGCCGGAACCGGCGTCGGATCTTGCGCCCGGACGCTCGCGGCACGCAAGAAGAGCGAGATTGCTGTAGAGGAGATGCCGATTGCCGAGGCGCGGGCGACAAATTCGCGCCGCGTCAGGTGCCCGTTGACGAGACCGCGATAGAGTTCATGGATCCGAGGGTCTGCCACTATCACGCCTCCTTACTCAATCGACGCCGACCTCATCGCCGGCTGCCCCCGGCAGCCGCCACCGGCTGCCAGCCAAGAGGGACCACTGGAAAGGAGCGTGCAGTGCCGAGCAGTGCGACATCCTTGCCCACTGAGCGCCCGGCACCGAGCACGAGCACGCCTCGCTCGCCTAGACCGTCGCTAAGGCGTGGCTATGAATGATCTCCCGCAACTGGCGAGAGACCGCTACCGGATCGTCATGTTGCCAGACGTTCCGGCCATAAATGACCCCTTTTGCGCCGGCTTCCATCGCGCCGCGCGTCGCCGCGAAAACGTCCTCGACCGAGTCGGTCTTCGCGCCGCCCAGGACGAGGACCGGAGCCGGGCAGGAATCGATGATCTGTCGCATCGTCACGGGATCGCCCGTGTATTCCGTCTTGATCGCGTCCGCGCCTAGCTCGACCGCCATCCGGCAGGCGAAAGCGAGGCGCTCCGGATCCTTCTTGTTCTCGATGTGGCTGCCCCAGAGGACTGCCTCGACGATCAGCGGCAGACCGATGCGATGCGCTTCCTGCGCCGCCCTCGACACGGCCGCGACGTTGTCAGCGAACATGCCCTCGCCACCCGAGCCGAGCATCAGGAACATGATCATCGCCTCGCCGCCCATCGCGAGGACATCCGCCGGCGCGACGAGCTGCCGGTAATGCTCGCCATGGTGGCTGACGAACGGGTGATTCAGGAAGAAATCGGCCCGGATAATCGGAACCGGCGCATTGCGGGACGCGAAAAGATGCGCCGTCTTGGCGAAGAGCCCCGGCCCGATCAAGACGCCGTCCGGCCCGCCTTCGACGACGCGCTGGACCGTCTCGATCGCGTGCTCAGCGCCCTGGGGGACGCCTAAGGTGACGCCGTGATCGATCGCCGTGATGAAGGAACGCCCACTTTCCGATTGGAACAGTCGACCCAACCGTACCTGAAACCCAATCACACTGAACTCCAATCCGCTCTCTTCGACAAACCTCGGCGGATTCACGCGAGCCGCCGGACTATGCGTCCCCTTTTATAGCTCCGATGACTGCGTGGGGACTATAGGCAAGCGAAGCGTGCTCGTCAATAGTCGTGGGCACGCACGTTCGTTCGGCCTCGCGATGGAGCGCGATGCGACCCGCTCAGCGCGTGATTGCAAGGACCCAGGCGACGCCCAAAATCGCGGCGCTTCCGGCCACAACCGGGAACGCGGCCATCAATCCGAGGCGGGGGCGGAGCCTGTAGAGAAGAGCATCGGCGACGACGAGGACGAGGCTGGCGAGCGCACCCACTCGGACCGGCCATGTGACAGGGAGCATCGCCGGAGCGGCGACCACCGCGAGTCCCGCCGACAGCAGGATGGCGGCCCAGCAGAGGACCAGAGACCGCTTCTCTCCGAGCGCGGCGGATAGGTTCCGCACGCCGGCCGCGCGGTCGGCGGCGACGTCTGGCACCGATTGCGCCACGTGCACCGCGAGCGTGGCGCACGCTCCCAGCGGATAGAGCATCAGCAACGCTGGCTCGAAGCGGTCGAAAACCGTCAGCACCCAGATCGGCAAGAGGGGGAGAGCGAGGAGATACGGTAGCCAGGAGAGGGGCGTACGTTTGAACCAGAGGCTATAGGCGATGCCGAGCCCGTTGCCGAGCGTAACGAGCGCGAGCGGCGCCGCGCCGAGCCAGGCTCCGCAGACGAGCATCATGAGCAGACCGGCTGCCGCGAGGATCAACGCGCCGCGAACCGAGGCGTCCCCGGCGGGAATCGGTTTCGTCGGCTTGACGCGCGCATCGGTCGCGGCGTCCACCGCCTCGTTGATCGCCCCGACGGCGACTTGCCCGCCGAGCATCGCCCCGAGAAGCGCGCCAAGTCTCCCGAGCGGCGGCATGCCCGCCGCCGCGACGAGGGCGCAGGCGAGCGTCGCCAGCATGACGGCAAGGATGGGCGTCAGGTGGGTCAGCGCGACGTACGCCCGGACGGCGCGCCAGCGAGATCGGTCGGAGACGGCGGCTGGCATGGTTGGAGCATTGAGGGGAGACCCGAGGATGTCAAGCGGGGCGCCGGAACGTGACCCGGGCCGGTCGACCGTAGTATCATGATTAGCACTCTCGCGCCGAGAGTGCTAATGGATGGCGAGCATTCGGCGGCAGGAACGTGGAGGTCTGTGAATGAGTATCTCGCGCTGGGACCCGTGGGGCGACATCATCAGTCTGCGCGAAGCGATGAACAATCTGCTCGAGGAGAGCTTCGTCCGGTCGCGGTCGGGGGGACCGCCAGGCACGCTCGGTCTGGCCGTCGATGTGCTGGAGACGCCGAGCTCCTTTGTCGTCAAGGCGTCGGTGCCGGGTGTCCGGCCTGAGGACGTGTCCATCTCCGTGCTGGGCGACACTGTCCGGATCAGCGGCGAGCGACGGGACGAGGCATCCACCGAGTCGAGCGACGGGCACCGCTGGCTGATCCGCGAGCGGAGCTATGGAGCGTTCGAGCGAACGCTCAAGCTGCCGGCTCCGATCAATGTCGACGCGGCTTCGGCCGATTTCCAGGACGGTGTGTTGACGATCACGCTGCCGAAGGCCGAGGAGGCGAAGCCGCGGACGATCCGCGTGCGGGGCGTCTCTGAGGGAGATACCGCCACGTCATAGGCACGCTCGGCGAGGGGAGACAAGTCGCCTGGCCTAGTCTTGGCAGCGGCGTAGCCCGTTGACGCGAGCCTGGCGACGTTACATGATCCGTGGCGAGGCCACTGGAGAGCGTGGTCTGCCAAAGCGCCAGAAAGCGAGCGCCATGACCGCGCCGAACCTCGTCACGGAGCCACTTCCGCAACCACTGACCGGACTCGTTGGCCGGGAGCGTGAGCTTGCCGCGCTCACCGAGCTACTCCGACGCGAGGGATGCCGGCTCGTCACGATCACCGGACCGGGCGGGATCGGCAAGACGCGGCTCGCGCTCGCGGCGGGCGAGGCGCTGCAGGAGGCGTTCCCCGGCCGCATCGCCTTCGTCTCCCTGGCGGCAGTCACCGATCCCGGACTCGTCCTGGCCGCGATTGGCCGCCACCTCGGCGCGCACGAGGCCGGGGCCGCATCGCTGATCGCGGCGCTCCGCGAGCGATTGGGCGATACCCCGTTCCTGCTCATCCTAGACAACATCGAGCAAGTGGCGGACGCCGCGCCCGACTTGGCGGAGCTGCTTCGGGCCTGCCCTGGCCTGATCATGCTGGTGACCAGCCGCTCTGCCTTGCGCATCCGAGGGGAGCGCGAGTTCCCGCTCGCGCCGCTGCCGGTGCCGAACCCTGAACGACTGCCGTCCCTCGAAGAATTGGCGAGCAATCCGGCCGTCGCGCTCTTCATGGAGCGCGCCCAAGCCGTGCGGCCGGACCTCACGTTGACGCCGGAGAACGCTGGCGCGATCGCTCAGATCTGCGCTCGGCTCGATGGGCTGCCGCTGGCCTTGGAGCTTGCGGCCGCGCGGGTCAAGCTCTTGCCGCCGGCGGCGATGCTGCCTCGCTTGACCGACCGCCTCTCCTTGCTGACCGGCGGGCCGCGAGATCTGCCCGAGCGGCAGCAAACGCTGCGCGGGACTGTCGCATGGAGTCACGACCTGCTCTCGCCGGAGGAGCGTGTCGTCTTCCGCCGGCTGGCTGTCTTCGCCGGCGGCTGCTCGCTGGAAGTGGCGGAGGCGGTCGCGGGCCGGGGAGTGGAGGGCGATCACGAGCCCATCCCCTCAGTCTTCGATGCGCTGGCGTCGCTGGCCGATAAGAGTCTCCTGCGCGCGGAGACCGCGAGCGATGGCGAGCCGCGCTTCGTGATGCTCGAAACGATTCGCGAATTCGCGCTGGAGCGGCTGGAAGAAGCCGGCGAGGCCACCATCTTCAAGGACCGGCACGCCGAGCTCTTCCTTGGGCTGGCAGAGGATGCGCAGGAGGGGCTGGCGGGAGCGGATCAAGGCCGCTGGCTGAGCCGTTTGGAGACGGAGATCGGCAATCTCCGCGCCGCTCTCGGCTGGACAATCGCGAAGGAGGACGGCGCGGCGGCCTGCACGATCCTCGGCGCGCTCCACCGGTTCTGGGAAGCGCGCGGGCATGTCACCGAGGCGAGAGCATGGCTCGACCGCGCGCTCGCTCTGCCTGGCACGCCGACCGAGATTCGCGCCCGCGCGCTCGTCATCGCGGCCACGTTCGCTCGCCGCCAGGGGGATTACCACCGCGCCGTCGGTCTCTACGAGGAGGCGCTCACGCAGTATCAGGCATTGGGCGATCCGACCGGCGTGCCGAGCGTGCTCAACAACCTCGGCGTCATCGCCGACGACCGAGGGGATTACGACCGGGCGACCGAGCTGTACGAAGCGGCGCTGGAGCATCTCCGCGCTGCCGGCGACCGACCGCGGATCGCCGCGCTCCTCAACAATCTGGGGCGCGTGGCGCGACGCCGGCACGACGTTGGTCGCGCCGAGGAGCTGTACGCCGAAGCACTCGCGATTCATCGTGAGCTAGGCGATAAGCGCGGCGTCGGGCTGGCGCTCAATAACCTCGGCGTGGTCGCTTACAACCGGGGCGATATTGCCCGCGCGATTGCTTCCTACGAGGACGCACTCCGCGTCTGGACCGAGCTTGGCGACCAGCTTTACGCCGCGCTCACACAGCACAATCTCGCGGAGGCGGTCGCGGATAGCGGCGATCTGGCTCGCGCCGCGCAACTCTTCCGCGAGAGTCTGACCGCGCGCGCCGATCAGGGTGACCGGAGCGGCGTCGCCGAAACGCTCGCCGGTATCGCCGCGCTCGCGAGCCGGCGTGGGCTTCAGGCGCGAGCGGTCACGCTGCTCGGGGCGGCCACGGCATTGCGTGACGCGATCGGTATCTCGCTCCCGCCATCGGAGCAAGAGCGGCAGGACCGGTTGCTCGCCGTTCTGCGCCGGGATCTCACCGCGTCCGAGTTCGATGCCGCCTGGGCTTCCGGTCAGAACCTGGACTTCACCGCCGCCGTGGCCGAAGGGTTGGCGGTCACGGACGCGGTGGTTACCGGAGCGCCGTCCTCGCCCGAGCCCGCACCTGTCATCGCAGAGGTGAGGCTGACCAAGCGGGAGATCGAGGTGCTGCGGCTGCTGGTCGAGGGGTACTCGGACAAAGAGATCGGCGAGGCGCTCTTCATCAGCCACCGCACGGCGATGACCCACGTCACGAACATCCTCAACAAGCTTGCCGTCAACTCCAGGACAGCGGCCGCGGCCTGGGCGCTGCGCCACGGCGTCGTCTGACACCGAAAACACCGCAGACATCACCATCCGGGCATGGCCCATGCGGGCCAAAGACGCGGTGGCGGATGACTGATACGATACCGCGCCAAAACCGATAGACACCTCGAATGGCGTGGGCTCGGACGTTGGCACCGCGAGCCGGCGCCGCGCAAACAATGGGGAGCGATCGAACCGTGAGCGTCTATGACGATCTTGGCGTACGGCGCGTCATCAATGCCGCCGCGACCTTTACGCGCCTCGGCGGCTCGCTGATGCCACCGCCGGTGCTAGCGGCCATGAACGACGCCGCCGGCGCGTTCATCGACCTCGATGAATTGCAGCGTAAGGTCGGAGAGCGGATCGCGGAGCTGACCAAGAACGAGGCGGCGTATGTCTCCGCTGGCGCCGCCGCCGGGATCACGCTCGCTGTCGCGGCCTGCATCGCGGGCACGGACCCCAAGCTCATCGGGGCATTTCCGTATTTGGAGGGGGTCGAGCGCACCGAGGTAATTGTCCACCGCAGCCAGCGTAATGGCTACGACTACGCGGCGCGGCAGACCGGCGCGCGGCTGGTGGAAATCGGCGATAGCGTAGAGGAGCTACGGGCCGCGTTCTCCCCGCGGACGGCCTGCGTCCTCTGGTTCGCTGGCTCCCATTTCGCGGCTGGCGCGCTCCCATTGGAGGTAATCGTGCCGGAGGCGAAAGCGCGGGGCGTACCGGTTATCGTCGATGCCGCGGCGCAAATCCCGCCGATCTCCAATCTCTGGCGCTTCACGCGCGATCTCGGCGCCGACCTTTCGATCTTCAGCGGCGGCAAGGGGTTGCGTGGACCGCAATCGAGTGGCCTAGTCCTGGGGCGGCGCGATCTCATCGAGGGGTGCCGCGTGAATGGCAACCCGAACCACAGCATCGGCCGGCCGATGAAAGTCGGCAAGGAGGAGATGGTCGGCTTGCTCGCCGCCGTCGAGTGGTCGCTGGCCCAGGATGAGCCGGAGACGCTGGCCCGCTACGAGCGCATGGTGGCGAATTGGATCGCCGGGCTGAGCGGCTTCCCGGGCGTGGAGGTCGAGCGCGGGTATCCAAGCGAGGCCGGGCAACCGTATTCGCGCGCCATCGTGCGGCTTCTGCCGGAGTCTGGCTGGACTCGGGATGGGCTGGTCGCCGCGCTGTGGGACCGGGACCCGCGCATCGCGGTCGGCACGTTGCTGAACGACCCGGCCGCGATCGCCCTCAACCCGCAAACGCTTGAGCCAGGGGAAGAAGAGATCGTCCTGAACGTGCTGCGGGAACTGCTTGCGACAGCTCCGACCGAGGGAGGGAGATCTGGCGCGCCGGTCGCGGCCCGACCGGCAGGGGGCAGGTAGCCCAGGGGAGGTGACATGATCTTCAACAGTCCCGAGCGTGTCGCCGCACTGACCGCCACCTGGACCGGCGAGCGGTTGCCGGACGGTCGTCCGTGCGTGCCCGACGACATCCTCGAGCGGATGAAGCTCGTCACGAGCGATGAAGCGTGGGGCGTGTTGGAGAAGACGCACGGCTACAAGTATCAGTTCGAGGGGAACTGGCTGAATCTCCATCCGGAGCTGATCCTCGTCGGGCGAGTCGTCACGTGCCAGATGGTGCCGCACCGGCCGGACCTGCACGAGGTCGTCCAGCGCATCGGGGAGTCGGAGGGACGCAGCGGCGGCCAGAATACCTGGGTGATCGACTCGCTCACCCGGGGGGATGTCCTCGTCGTCGACCTTTTCGGCAAGATCCGAGATGGCACCTTCGTTGGCGACAACCTCTCGACGGCGGCCCGCGCCCGCACGGGAACGGGCATCGTGATCGACGGCGGCATCCGCGATTTTCAGCGGGTGATGCAGCTCGCCGATTTCGCGGTCTTCTGTCGTGGCGTCGATCCCAGCGCGATCGCGGAAGTCACCCTGGTCGGCGTGAATATCCCGATTCGGATCGGGCGAGCGACGGTGCTCCCCGGCGACGTCGTTCTGGGAACGCCGAGCGGCGTGACGTTCATTCCGCCACACCTCGCCGAGGAGGTCGTGCGGCACTCCGAGGACATTCGTCAACGCGATGTCTTCGGGAAGCAGCGTCTTGCCGAGGGTGTCTACACATCGGGCCAGATCGACGTGCCGGTTTGGGAAGAAGCGATTGAGGCGGATTACCTCGCGTGGTGCGAGGAGCGGGGACTTCCGGCGCGAAAGCGCACCTGATAGGCGGAAGTCGAGAGTCGCGAACGTTGGCCTGTATCTGGCCGCCCCTTGACAACCATAGGGGGCGGGGGCATGCTTGCCCCGGAAGAGCACTAACAACCTAGGACACGCCCAAGGGCTGATATGGCGGTCCGCTTGGCGCTGAGGGCCGTTCGGTCTTGCCAAAGGAGGCAGGGAACGATGGACAGGCGTGAGCGATGGGTTCGGCCACCGTTGACCTTGACCCGGCGCACCGTCCTCAAAGGGGGCATCGGCGCCGTCGTCGCTACGACAGCGACCAGAGCGGGGTTGCGCTCCGGCGCCGCGCAGGAGGGCCCGGCGCTGCCGGGCGAGCTGCCGCGGTTCGACGGCGTGACGCTCCGTATCTTCACCCAGACCGGCCCGTTCATCAGCGGACCCGCCAAGGCCCACGCGCCGCAGTTCGAGCAATTGACCGGCGCGAAGGTCGAGGTGATCGAAGCGCCATTCGCCGAGCTCTTCCCGAAGGCGCAGCAGGTTGCGGTGACAGGCAGCGGCGACTTCGATATTCTGCTGGTCTCCAACACGTGGGTCGCTGACTTCGTCAACCTGAATTACGTCATCCCCTTCGATGATTTCATTCAGCAAGATTTGGAAGATGCCATCCTCGCCTGGGACGATATCCCGGACGGCATCAAGGCGAAGGACAGCTGGGGTGGCAAAACCTACGCCTTCATTGTCGATAACGACAACCACAGCATGTTCTATCGGAAAGACGTGCTGAGCGATCCGCAGTGGCAGGAGGCCTACCGGAACGAGACGGGCGAGGATCTGCCGAACCCGCCGCAGACGCTGACCGAGTTCGTCAAGGTCGCTCAGTTTTTCACCGGCAAGGACTGGGATTCGAGCGTCTCCGCTGACAAGTACGGCTTCGTTACGTCCGTGACGCGCGGCGCGCAGTCCTTCTGGTACTGCTATCCCTGGGCGGCGCAGTACGCCGTCGTCCCGGCTGACAAGGCGCCGGCGCAGGGAATCTTCCTCTTCGATCCGGATATGAACCCGCTCGTCAACACCGAGGGCTTCGTCCGCGGCATCACCGAGTATGTCGAGGCAATCAAGACGGCTCACAAGCCGGGGCTCGACACCGTCCGCGGCGATGTCATCTCCGAGGTCGTCAGTGGCCGCGCGCTGATGGCGTTCGACTGGGGCGACATCGGGCCGGCGTCTGTTGGACCGGACTCGGTCGTCAAGGGCAAGATCGGGTTCGCGATGGTGCCCGGCGCGACGGAGTACTTCGACTGGCAGACGGGCACCTGGGTGACGATGCCCGAGGGTGAGATCCATCGCGTGCCGACGCACGCCTTCAACGGCTGGTCGTACTACATTACGGCCCAGTCGCAGAATCCGGAGGCGGCGTGGGCATGGATCAAGTTCCACGCCAGCGCGCCGATCAGCGCCATTGATGTGGCATCGCCGGACTCCGGCTATCAGCCGTGGCGCACCTCCCACTCGGAGAATCTCCAGGCGTGGGTCGAGGTCGGCTGGTCCGAGGAAGATGCCCGGTCCTATGTCCAAACGATTCTCGACGTCACGAACCATCCGAATGCCGTCTTCGATCCGCGCATTCCCGGCGCGGCGCGCTATCAGGAGGCGCTCGAGCTCCACTTGCTGCGCGCGGTCGCGGAGGAGGCTTCTCCGCAGCAGGCGATGGATGACTGCGCGACCGACTTCAACTCCATCACGGACGAGCTTGGCCGCGATAATCAAATCGCCGCGTACAAGGCACACCTCGGGATCAGCTAGCGTCGATGCCCCGGGGCCACCAGGGCTCTGGGGCATCGCTGTCTCTACGCCGAACGGCACTTCGGGAGTCTCGCCGTGGCCGGACCAGTCGCTGTCCAAACTGCCCGAGTCGCGCCTGTCGCGAAGGGCCACCGACTGGAGCGGAGCGCAAGGTTCGTCTTTCTCGTCCCAACCGTAGCTTACTTGCTCCTGCTCGGCATCTTTCCTCTGTTGTTCTCGCTTTACCTCGTCTTCGGCTCATGGCAAGCGGGGACGAAGGACATCAGCTGGGTTGGGCTCGACAACATCCGGCGGTTGATCGAGCAGGACCGGTTCTGGAACTCGCTGACGCTAACGATCACGTTCGTCGCGCTCGTCACGGCGGTGGAGCTGTTGCTCGGCACGCTGGTGGCGCTGTCGCTGCAATCGGCGGTGCGATCGCGGAATTGGCTGCGGCTGGCGTACACGATGCCGATGCTGCTCCCGCCGATCGCTGTCTCTTACACCTGGCGGATGCTCTTCGACTTCAATCGGGGGCCGATCAACTACTTCCTCGGGCTGGTGGGAATCGAGCCGGTGCGGTGGCTCGCGGGACAGAAGTCGGCCGTCATCGCGGTGATGATTGCCGACATTTGGCAGTGGACGCCGTTCATCGCGCTCGGCGTGCTGGCGGCGTTGGAGTCGCTGCCGGCGGAGTTGTACGAGGCGGCGGTCGTCGATGGCGCCTCGGCCGGCTCGCTGCTGCGGGACATTACGCTGCCGCTTCTCCAGCCGTACATCGTCGCGCTCGTCGCCCTGCGCGCGATCGATGCGTTCAAGATCTTCGACCTCGTCTACGTCCTGACAGGCGGCGGGCCGGGGACGGCGACGGAGTTCCTCGGGTACTACGGCTATGTCGTCGGTTTCCGGCCGTTCAACATGGGGTTCACCGCCTCCGTTGCCTGGGCGATGGTCATCCTCATGTCGATCATCTTCTTCATCTTCCTGCGCGTCTTCCGGCGCATCGAGCAGGAGGCCTGAGGTGGCGCCATGGAGCTAGCGAAAAGCCGGCCGCTGCGGGTGGTCTACGCTGGCGTCTTGATCCTCTGGGCGGTGTTCACTCTTTTCCCGCTCTGGTGGACAGTGGTCACGGCGTTCAAGACGCAATCGGCAGTGACTGGCGCCACGCCGACCTTCCTCCCGTGGATCGATTTCGATCCGACGCTCGAGCCGATGCGCCGCATCTTCGTCGAGACCGAAGGTTATGGCGTATCCGGAATGGGCAATCTGCGCAAGCTGGCGATGAATAGCTTGATCGCCGCGCTCTGCTCCGGGTTGCTCGCCGTCCTGCTCGGCACGTCGGCGGCCTATGCGCTCAGCCGCTTCCAATATCAGCGATGGAAGAACCGGGATATCGCGTTCTGGCTCATCTCGCAGCGGATGTTCCCACCGATCGCGCTCGTCGTGCCGTACTTCATCCTTTTCAACTTCCTGGACATCCTCGATACCCAGCTTGCGCTCATCCTCGTCTACACCGGGATGAACTTGCCGCTGATCGTCTGGCTGCTCCGCGACTACTTCCGCGACTTGCCGGTCGAGCTGGAAGAGGCATCCATGGTTGACGGCAGCACGCGGTACGGCGCGTTCTTCCGGATTGCGCTGCCGCTGGCGCTGCCGGGGTTGGTTGTCGCGTTTCTCTTCGCGTTTGTCTTCGCCTGGAACGAGTTCCTCTTCGCGCTGACGCTGACGTTCGAAGAGGCAAAGACGCTGCCGGTGCAAATCGCCGGCAACGTGGCGTTGACCGGTCCTCGGTATTGGGACATTGCCGCGCAAGGGCTGGTAGTGATGGTGCCGCCCCTGATCGTCGCCCTCCTGACCGGTCGCTACATCATTCGCGGCCTGACGCTCGGCGCGGTGAAATATTGAAGACACAACCATCGCGATAGAGAGGATCGCTTCGAGTTCCCGTCTCACGACGGGGTAGCGGGCGCCGTTGTACCCTGTAGGGACATGTCGTCGGCGTGCGCGCTGAGGAGCGTCTGGGTGCGGCCCCCCCTTCGGACTTCCTACTATTACGGATGGATCGTCGTTGCCGTCACGGTCATCGCATCTCTCCTGATCTTCGGCATCCGCTCGGCGCCGAGCGTGCTGATCAAGCCGCTTGAGCGCGATCTGGGCTGGAGCCGGACGGAGATCTCCTTCGCCATCTCGGTTGGGCTGCTCTTCACGGCGGTGGCGGCGCCGCTCGGCGGGGCGCTGATGGACCGCTTCGGGCCGCGGCGAATCCTGCTCGCGTGCCTGGTCCTGCTCGGCGTGAGCGTCGGCGGCGCGGCGGCGATGCAGCGACTGTGGCAGATGGTCCTCCTGTGGGGCGTGCTGACCGGGATCGGTACCGGAATGGCCTCGGTCCTCGGCGCGACGGTCGCGAACCGCTGGTTCGTCGCCCGGCGTGGGTTGGTGCAAGGCATGCTCGGCGCCGGGACGTCGGCCGGGCAGCTTGTTTTCATCCCGATCTTGAGCTGGCTCGTCGTCTCCCTCGGCTGGCGGGAGGCCTCGGTTGTCGCCGCGGTCGTGGTGACAGCGCTGGTTATCCCGGTGCTCCTCTTCATGCGCGACCTGCCGGCGGAGGTCGGCTTGCGACCATATGGGCTGGCGGATGATGCCGAAGTGCCGTCGTCCCGCCCAGCCAGCATCGTCGCGACGCTGAAACGCGCCGTGCGGGTGCCGGAGTTTTGGCTGCTGGCGGGGAGCTTCTTCGTCTGCGGCGCGACCTCGGTCGGCATCGTTGGCACGCACTTCATCCCGCACGCCGTCGATCACGGCTACGCCGAAGTGACCGCCGCGAGCGTGTTGGCACTGATGGGCGCGATGAACTTCGTCGGGACCCTCGCCTCTGGATACCTGACTGACCGCATCGATCCGCGCAAGCTGCTCGCCTGCTACTACACGTTTCGCGGAGTCTCGCTCTTTCTCCTGCCGTTCGTCACCGATCTCGGTCTCGGTGGCCTGACGGTCTTCGCGGTCATCTTCGGGCTCGACTACATTGCCACGGTCCCGCCAACGGTCGCGCTCTGCGCCGACATCTTCGGCAGGGAGAATGTCGGTACGATCTACGGATGGGTCTTCTGCGCCCATCAGATCGGCGCGGCGCTGCTGGCGTATGTGGGAGGCGCGATCCACGACGCGCTTGGCAGCTACACGGTTGCCTTCATCGGCTCCGGCGCCCTCGCCGTGCTCGGAGGGGCGATGGCGCTGCGGATCGACCGAGAGGCGATGCCGGAGCGCGCGGCTCCGGCACAGGCAACCGCTTAGGGGAGTGGACATGCTGCGACTCGTGAAGCGACATCGCGGCGTCGGGCGAATGGTGTCTGCCGCGCGATGGCTGTTGTTGCCGCTGCTGGCTGCCGCGTTGCTGACGACAGGATCGAGTGCGCTAGCGGGGCAGGCGACGCCGACGCCAGATGTGCCCGCGCCCGAGGAGTGCACGACAGAGCCGGTAACGCTGGAGGAACTGCAGGCGCTTGTCGCGACGCCGGTCGCGGCGATGCCGGCTGCCTCGCCGCCGGCTACGTCCACGGCAGTGGATGCGGAAACCGAAGCCGCGGTGCGTGCGGTCATCCGCGAGCTGATCGCTTGCAGCAACGCCGGTGACCTTTGGCGTGTGCTCGCCCTCTATTCCGACCGATTCATTCGCCAGTGGTCGTTGAGCCTGGTCGAGGGGCTCACCGGCGAGGCCGGGCCGATGCCGGATCAGATCTATCGCGGCCTGGCCGGCGCGCGGCCGCTGCCGGAGGGGGCCCGGATCAGCATTCTGAGCTTCGGCGCGGTGGAGCGCCTGCCTGATGGGCGCGTCGCGGCGATCGTTGTCGGCGATGATCCGCAGGATCAGGAGCCGGCGGGTCCGACGCGCTTCCTGCTGGTCGAGCAGGCAGACGGTTGGCGGGTCGACGATTTCGAGGACGTGCCTGAGTAGCGCCGCGCGGGCGTCTTCGTTTTCACCGTATTGACAAGGGATTCGGGGTAGCGCAGACGCCGGAATCGCTTCCGCCGCGCTGCCTGGCCGCATAAGCAGACTTCCTTGCTGACGCGGCTGGTACTGGGGATGCAGCGAGAGGCGAGGCCGGGGTACCCTATGATTCGCAATAAGATGTGATGTCTGGCAGGGAGGAGATAGATGTCCGAGTATCGAGACCCGGATGACCGTCCAGTGGACCCGATCATGGACGATGAGTCGAGCGAGCGCCCGCCACGGCGGTCCTTGCCTCCTCTGACCCGCCCGACCGATCCCGATGCCTTTCGCCCGGCTCGCATTGGTGACGACGATGGCTTAGCGATCGATCCGGACGAGCCACGTCGCCGGTACACCCCGTAGCCGAGCTTCGGCGACGGTCCACCCTGCATCGAGACGGGACGCCGCGTGCCACGGGTTGATTGCTTTCTGCTCGCGGATGCCGCCCAGGTGGTGGGAGGCAAGCTCTACATCCTGGGCGGCGGCTGGGAGCGCCTGACGGTTCCCGAGCTTCCGCTGACGCGTGGCTTTGAGATCGCGGTGCGCGTCATCGTGCCCTGGATCGAGACGAATCGGCCACTGCAATTCACGGTGCAGCTCGAGAACGAGGACGGCGTGCCGCTACTCGATCCGCCTGCGCGACCGGTCGTGACCGTCGGCCGACCGGTGCACCTGCGGGAAGGATCGGAGCAGGGCGTGCCGTTCGTCTTGAAGATTTCCAACGTCGAGCTGAAGGAGACGGGCCGGCATGTCTTTACGCTCCGGTACGAGGATGAGGTGCTGGCCCGTACGGCCTTCGATGTCCTCGTCAAGCAGCGGAAAGGGTAGCCGGCGAGCGGAGGCAGGCGCCCCGTGGTACGGCTGACCGTCCAATACCTGGAGGATCGCCCCGGGCTCGAGGCGGTAACGGCCGCCGTGGCGCGCGAGCGGCTGCGGGAGGCGTTCGCCATCCTGCCAATCACAGACCTCGTCGTCGGCTGGCGGTTGCCAGTGGCGCTTCTCGACGTTTGCCGCGAGGAGGCAACTCGCGCGGGCGCGCGTTTCTACCGCTGGCAATTGGTGCTGGCTGGGCACGCGGATTTCGATCCTCCGGCGGAGTGGCGCGCGGTCGGGCTCGATGGCGAGGCGGCGCCGGCGTTCCGAGGGATGCGGGAGTTCACCTTCCTCTGCCCGCATCAGCCGGAGGCGCGTCGGCAGGCGCTTGCCGCGGTCGCTGATGTCGCGCGGCGGGATGTCTATGACGGCGTGATGCTCGATCGCATCCGCTTCCCGTCGCCCTGCCAGGAGCCGGAGCGGTCGTTTGCCTGCTTCTGCGATGCCTGCCGGGACGCGTTCGCCTCTGCCGGGCTCGACCTGGGAGAGGTGCGCGCGGCGGTGCGACGTTTGTTCGGATCGGCGGAGGGGAGCCGCCGCTGGCTCGAGGCGCTGCTCAGCGGGACCAACTCAAGCGGCGACACGGACGTGGCGCTGCTCAACGCGTTTCTCGATGGGCGCCAGGCAGCCGTGACTGCCTTGGTGCGGGAGGCAGTGCAGCAGGTCCGTGCGGCTGGCAAAGCGGTCGCGCTCGATGTCTTCTCGCCGGTGGTGACGCGGGCAGTGGGACAGGACTTACGCGCCTTGGCGTCCGGCGCCGGTCTCACCAAGCTGATGGTCTACGGCGGGACTGTTGCACCCGCCGGTCTGCCCTTCGAAATCCTCGGCTTGGCCGACTGGCTGGTCGAGCACCAAGGCATCCCCGAGGCGACGGCGATGGGCTGGCTGCGCGAGGCGACAGGCCTTCCGTTGCCGGATCGCCGCGCGACGCTCCGGCACGACGGCTTGTCGCCGGAAGCGCTCGCGGCAGAGGTGGCGCGCGCTCACGCTCTGGGCCTATCGGAGATCGACGTGGGCATTGATTTGGTCCACCTCGACGGCGTGACCTGCGCTGGCTGGACCGATGCGAGGTTGCGGGAAGCGCTCGTCGCGTTCCGCGACGCTGGCGTTTCCGGGCTCGTGCTGTCCTGGGATCTCTGGTTCATCTCGACCGAGCGGCTACGGCTCGTGGCCGATGTCTTCGCCGGCTGACGGCGGCGCTCATCAGGCGGTCAAGTCAAGGGCGAAGTGGACGTCGCCGTCGCGTCGCGTTACTTCCGTGAAGCCACAGGCGCGGTAGAGCCTGATCGCGTCCTCCCAGTCGTCGTTCGTCTCGCAGACGACGCGCCGGTGACCACGCGCTCGCGCCTCGGCGATGAGATGCTGAACGAGCCGTCGCCCGATGCCCCGGCCTCGCGCGTAACGAGCGACGGAAATCCGCACTAGGCGTCCGACGCCCGGTTCCTCGTCCATCAAGGCGCCGGTCCCGACAATACAGCCATCGGCCTCAGCGACGACGAAGGCGTGTCCCGTGCGCAGGTAGCTCGCCTCGATATCGCGCAGGTCCGGGTTGAGGGATTCATCGATCTGGCCGAAGTGGTCCTGCAATCCTGCCAAGATGAGCTGTCGCGCGACGTCCTTCTCTTCTGGGCGGAGAGGACGGATCGTTACTGAGAGCGGCGCGCCGGGTTGGTTGCCTTGCATCCCCTCTCCTGGAGATCGAGCATCCTCGGACTATCGGACGCTTACCGACGGGCGAATTGCCGCTCAAGCTCTGCCGCGCTTAGCTGCAGCATCGTCGGCCGCCCGTGGCCGCAGGCGCGTGGATGCTGCGTGCGCTCGAGTTGCGCGACGAGCTCCCGCATCTCCGCGAGGGAGAGGGGCTGTCCGGCACGAATCGAAGAGTGGCAGGCAGCGGTGATCGCGACCGAGTCGAGCCAACTGGTGCCGACGCCGCCGTCGGCGAGCTCTCGCAGCATCAGGCGAAACCGCTCGGCGATATCCACACCCTGGATGATTGCTGGGATGGCGCGGATCACGGCCGAGCCATGACCAAAGGGCTCGCAGTCGAAGCCGATCTGCCGAAACTCCTCGAGCGATTTCTCGAAGACCGCGAGTTCTTCTGGCGAGAGCTCGATGACGAGCGGATCGAGGAGCGGCTGTTGATCGACGGATTTGGCCGCCAGCTGCGCCAGGATCTTCTCGTACATCACCCGCTCGTGGGCGGCGTGCTGATCGATCAGGTAGAGTCCTTCCGGCCCCTCGGCGATGATGTAGCTGGCGGCGACCTGTCCCAGGACGCGGAGAATCGGCAGTCCAGAGGGATGCGTCTCCGGACGGTCTTGTGTCTCCGTCTCGGTCTCGTCGCTCGATACCAACGGTTCCGTCCGGATCGGCGCCATCGGCAGCTGGTCCGTTCGCTCGCGCGGCGGAGGCGGCTGGAAGGTGATGCCGGGCAGCTCGTCGCGGGGAGCGCGGACCAGAGCCGCGTGGGCCGCTCGCTGGACGGCTCGGCAGACGGCGCGCTCGTCGGCGAACTTGACCTCCGCCTTCGTCGGGTGAACGTTGACATCGACCGAGGCGGGATCGAGCTGGATGCGAGCGAGCGCGACCGGGTGCCGGCCGACCATCAGGAGTGAGTGATATGCCTCCTCCAAGGCGTAGGACAGCGCGCGGTTCTGGATCCACCGCCCGTTGACGAAGAAGACGATCCCTTGGCGGTGCGAGCGTGAGATGCTGGGAGCGGCGACCCAGCCGGTGACATCAACGCCAGGCACGGCCGCGGACTCGTCCAGCGGCTCCAGCGTCAGGAGCGCCCGGCCGACCTCAGCGCCGAGAATCGCGGTGGCGGTGGCCACGAGATCGCCTGAGCCATCGGTCGTGAAAACGCGCCGGCCGTCCGTCTCGAGCGAGAAGGCAACCTCCGGGTAGGCCAGCGCGTAGGCCTCAACGACGCGGCAGGCGAGACCGCTCTCGGTCGCCGGTTGGCGGAGGAACTTGCGGCGGGCCGGGACGTTGGCGAAGAGCTGGCGGACCGTCACCGTCGTGCCGAGGGGCGCGGCGGTCGCCTGGACGCGGCCCATCGTGCCGAAGTCGACGGTCAGCGCCGCGCCAGACGGCTGCTCACGGACGCGGGTGCGGATATCGAGGCGCGAGACCGCGGCGATGCTCGGCAATGCTTCGCCCCGGAAGCCGAGCGTCCCGAGCTGATGCAGATCTTCGAAGCGCGAGAGCTTCGAGGTCGCGTGTCGCTCGAGGGCAAGCGGAAGCTCGTCCGGCGGGATGCCCGAGCCGTCGTCGGTGACCTCGATCAGCTCGATGCCGCCGCCCGCGATTCTGACGGCGATTCGGCGAGCGCCGGCATCGAGCGCGTTCTCCACGAGCTCTTTCACGACCGATGCCGGCCGCTCGATCACTTCTCCGGCGGCGATCTTCCCGATGGTGTCCGGTGCCAGGAGACGAATCGCCATGCGTGCTCGCTGGTCCTCTGCGTCGGCGTCGCTACCCGCCGAGCTCGGTCAGGCGGCGGCGCAGCACCTCGACCCGCTCCGCCGCAACTTCGCGCTTCTGGCGGACACCTTCGACGACCGCCGCCGGCGCCTTCGTCGTGAACGCTTCGTTGGCCAGCTGTTGCTCCAAGCGGGAGAGATCGTTCTCCGCCTGTGCGAGCTCCTTGCGCAGCCGGGCCCGCTCCGCCTCGAGATCGATCATCCCGGCGAGCGGCATGACAGCCACCACCTCGCCGGCAACCGCCGTCAGCGCCTGTTCGGCCGTGGCCGGCTCGCCCGGCAGGATCCGCAGCCGGTCTTCCGCGATGCGAGCGAGGAAGCTCAACTCGCGGCGCGACGCTTCGAACGTCGCCACTCGGTCGCCGGGGTAAACATCGGCGGCGATCCAGCGTGCCGGCTCGACGTTCGCCTCGGCCCGAGCGTTGCGGATCTTGGTGACGAGATCCATCAGCGCGACCCAGTCCGATTCTGCCTCGAGATCGCGCGTGCCCGGCTCGGGCCACGGCGCGACCATCACGCTCTCGCCGACGTGCGGCAGGTGTTGCCAGAGCCGCTCCGTCACGAACGGCATGAACGGGTGGAGGAGCCGCATCGTCCGCTCGAGGACGTATGCGAGCGTCTGAGCCACCGGCGATCCGCCGGACGGCGTGGCGCCATCCGACGACTCGGCGCCGCGGAGGCGAACCTTCGCCGCCTCGATGTACCAGTCGCACAGCTCCGACCAGACGAAGTCGCGCAGCTGCCGCCCCGCCTCACCATAGAGGTGATTGCCCATGAGAGAGGTGACGTCCGCGGTGATCGCGTCGAGCCGGCTCAGGATCCAGCGGTCGGCCAGGGCGAGGTCGCCATGCGGGCGAGCGGGGCCGTCGCCGTCGAGCGTGACCCCCGCTTCCCGTATGGCGCGCAGCGCGAACCGCGTCGCGTTCCAGAGCTTGTTGACGAAGTTGCGGTTGTACTCGACCAGCGGGAGGCTCAGCTTCATGTCCACGCCGGGCGAGCCCTGCGTGATGAGCGCGAACCGCAGTGCGTCGACGCCGTACTCGGCCGAGACCTCGGTCGGATCGAGGACGTTCCCCTTCGTCTTGCTCATCTTGGCGCCTTCCGCGTCGCGGACGGTGCCGTGCAGGTAGACGGTGTGGAACGGGGGCTCGCCCATGATTTCGATCCCGAAGAAGACCATCCGAGCCACCCAGAAGAAGAGGATCTCGTAGCCGGTCTCCATCACCGAGGTCGGGTAGAAGCGGCGTAGATCCTCGGTGTCGTCAGGCCAGCCCAGCGTCGAGAACGGCCAGAGGCCAGAGCTGAACCAGGTGTCGAGTACGTCCGGGTCTTGCTTGACCGGTCCACCGCAGGAGGGGCAGGCCTGGAGTGTCTCCTCTTCGGTGACGATCGTCTCGCCGCACTGCTGGCAGTACCAAACCGGGATGCGGTGACCCCACCACAGCTGGCGAGAGATGCACCAGTCGCGAATGTTCTCCAGCCAGTTGAGGTAGACCCCCTTGAAGCGCTCCGGCACGAACTTGAGCCGGCCGTCCTTGGCGACCTGGATGGCGGGCTCGGCGAGCGGCTTCATCTCGACGAACCACTGCTCGCTCAGCAGCGGCTCGATGACCGTGCCGCACCGGTCGCAGTGGCCGACGGCGTGGACGTGCGGCTCGACGCCAACCAGCGCCCCGTCTTGCTCGAGCCGGGCGACGACCGCTTCTCGCCCGGCTGCGATGGTCAGTCCAGCGAACGGCCCCGCGTTCTCGTTCAGGGTGCCGTCCGTGTTCATGACGGTGACAAATGGGAGGTTGTGGCGCTTGGCGATCTCGAAGTCGTTCGGGTCATGCGCCGGGGTCACTTTGACCGCGCCAGACCCGAAGGTGGTATCGACGCTTTCGTCGGCGACGATCGGGATCACGCGGCCGAGGATGGGTAGCCGGACTTTTCGCCCAACGAGATGCTTGTACCGATCGTCGTCCGGATGCACGGCGACCGCAGTGTCACCCAGCATTGTCTCCGGTCGCGTGGTAGCGACGACGATCGCCTCGTCGCTCGTCTCGCCGGATTCCCCAATCACCGGATAGGCGATGCGCCAGAGCGAACCCTGAACGTCGCGGTGAGCGACTTCCAGGTCGGACAGGGCGGTCATGCAGCGCGGGCACCAGGAGATGAGCCGCTCGCCGCGGTAGATCAGGCCCTTGTCGTAGAGGTGCTTGAAGACGCGCCGCACCGCGCGAGCCGGACCGGGATCCATCGTGAACCGGAACCGCGTCCAGTCGCAGGATGCGCCGAGGATGCGCAACTGGTCGCGAATCCGGCCGCGTGTGCTATCCATGTAAGCCCAGACGCGCTCGAGGAATTTCTCTCGGCCGAGATCGTGGCGAGTCAGCCCCTCTTGGGCGATCAGCTTCTCGACGACCCACTGTCCGGCGATGCCCGCGTGGTCGGCGCCGGGCAGCCAGAGGGTCGGATCGCCGAGCATCCGGTGCCAGCGGACCATGACGTCCTCGATGGTCATGGTCAGCGCATGGCCGATATGGAGAGCGCCGGTGACGTTTGGCGGCGGCATGATGACAACGAAGGGACGCCGATCCGTCCGGTCGTTTGGCTGAAAGTAGCCCTGTGCATCCCACCAGTCATACAGGCCGCGCTCGACCTCTTGCGGATCGAACGCCGCCGGCAGCTCATCACCGGCGGCGTGTAGTGCCGGCCGTTGTTGCTGCGTTTGTGACACGATCACGGCCTCCTCATTGACGAAAGAAACTGACCCGTCCGGCGCGGTTTGCGCAAGGACGGGTCGAACCGTCGTAATCCCCAGCTTCGGCAGCCTGACTCCCGTCGCTCTCGAAACGCCGATCGGCTACGGACATCTCCCATCGAGACGGCGACGAGACAGACGGCCCGCTTGCGCGGTAATAGGCGCGCCTGGGCGGCTCTGCAACAAGAACAAACAAATAGGAAGACTGACGCGCCGGTGATTCGCTCGCTCGCGGGCGGTGCCCGCGCCGACTCGCGCGCTGAAGCGCCACCCTGAAATCGTCTCGATCGTCGGCGCTCGGCCCCCTTCAAGGGATTCTGCTATCCTGCGGCATCCGCTGTCAACGCCGGCCGCGACGCTTGCTTCGCGGTATACTTATCTGCGCAACACCGCACCGGCGTTGATTTGGTTGTTCCCTATTTGGTGGATTTGCGATAGAGGTAGACCGCGATTACGAAGGCTCCAACGACCGCACACAAACCTCGAGAACACGCCCTTCTCGTCGCCGTCGATGCGTACGGCGATCGCTGGGACGTGACCGATTCCCTGGAAGAGCTTGCGCGCTTAGCTGAGACGGCAGAGGTCGAGGTGGTGGGTGCTGTCACCCAGAAGTTGCCGCACCCACTTTCCGGCACCTACGTCGGCAAGGGCAAGCTGGAAGAGATCAAGGCGCTGCGCGAGGACCTGGGCTACGACGTCGTCATCGTTGATGACGAGCTGACGCCCGCGCAGCAGCGCAATCTCGAGAAGGCGCTCAACGTCAAGATCATCGATCGGACGGCGCTGATTCTCGATGTCTTTGCTCGACGCGCCCAGACGCACGAGGGGCGACTGCAGGTCGAACTCGCCCAGCTGGAGTACCGGCTGCCGCGACTGACCGGTATGTGGACACACCTTTCGCGGCAGGGAGTGGGCGGCGTCGGTCTGCGCGGACCCGGTGAGACGCAGCTCGAATCCGACCGGCGAGAGCTAGGTAAGCGGATCGCCTTCATCAAGCACCAGCTAGGGCAGGTGCATCGTCACCGCCAGCTCTACCGGGAGCATCGCAAGGAGCGCCAGGTCCCTGTCGTCGCCCTGGTCGGTTACACGAACGCGGGCAAGAGCACGCTCCTCAACGCGTTGACCGGTGCGGACGTGCTCGCTGAGGACAAGCTCTTCGCGACGCTCGATCCGACCACGCGGCGCGTTCGGCTCGAAGGCGGCCGGGAGATTCTGGTGACAGACACGGTCGGCTTCATCAACAACCTGCCAACGATGCTGATCGCTGCCTTCCGGGCAACGCTGGAAGAGATCAACGAGGCGGCCGTCATCGTACACGTCCTCGATGTCACGCACCCAAACGCCGTCGAGCAAGCCGACACGGTGAACCGGGTCCTCGAAGAGCTGGGAGCGGATGGGAAGCCGACCATCGTCGCGCTCAACAAGATCGATCGGCTTGGCGCGGCGGGCTTGCCGACACTCGAGCAGGTGACCGCGGCGCTCCCGCTACCGCCCGACGTGGTACCGATCTCTGCGCTCGAGGGCATAGGGCTCTCCGATCTGCTCGCGCGCATTGATGCGCTCCTCGCCGCCGAGCGCGACTTCGTTCCCGTCACATTGCGGGTTCCCTACGACCGCACCGACCTCGTTGATCGCTTCCACCGCCACGGCCGTGTGGACGAGCTAAGCCACGACGAGCAGGGCTCGACCGTGCGGGGGGCGCTGCCGGCCTCGCTGGTCGGCTCATTCGCGCCGTACGTGACGGTGGAGGGTAGCGGAGCAAGCGCCGCGGCGATCGCGGAGCGGCCGGAAACGGCGGCGTAGCGTCCCCTTCTTGACCATCCTGTTGACTCTTGACGGCTCTCGCGCCTGTATTCCGCGAATTTCCGCGGTTCGGCCGGCGGTTAGGACTATCGTATGAAAAGGGCTGAGCGCGGCCTTTACCCCCGTTCCGGCTAGCCAAACCCGCCGCTATACTCGCCTCGAGGGGTACGGCTCCCCTGCAAATGCGACGTCGGAAGAGAGGACACAGATGGTCGACGTGCTTTCCGAAATGCTGGCGCGGCTGCGAGTTGACAACGATCTCGATCTCGCGGCGATCTGCGCTGATGGGCTCCTCGTCGCCTCCGATCACGCTGAAGGACTCGACGCAGAAGGGATCTGCGCGACCGCGGGCGACGGATTCCTGATGATGACCGCGCTTGGCGGCGAGCTCGGTCGCGGCGAGCCGCGCATGCTGACGGTCGAGTACCAGGGCGGGACGGTTGTTATCTGCCCGCTCGACCATGGCGCGACGCTGGTGATGCTGACAGGTGGCGCTCTCAATCTCGGTCGCCTGCGGCTGGCAGCTCGCCGGTTCCTGGCCCAATATCAGGCGGCTGCCGAGGCGGCTGCCTAGTCGTTGCTGACGTACGAGCGCCTGCACACCGTGAGGCACGCGAGGGTGTCCGAAATACGGCCCGATTCCATCGCAAACGAGGGGCAGCGACGCGGCGCAACCTACCGCGAGGCCGGCGTCGATATCGACGCGGCAACGTCCGCGGTCGATCGGATCAAGGCGCTGGCTCATGCCACCTTCGCCGCTCCTGACGCCGCGGCGCCTATCGGGCATTTCGGCGGTGTCTATCGCATCGCCGCGGGGTCGGAGCGATTGCTCGTCGCCAGCGCCGATGGCGTCGGCACCAAGCTGATGCTCGCCTTCGTGCTCGGTGGCGAGGCGCACGCGCGGGTGGGCGCGGATCTGGTCAACCACTGCGTCAACGATGTGCTTGCCTGCGGAGCTACGCCGCTCTTCTTCCTCGATTACATCGCGATGGGCCGGCTCGATGGGGCCGTCCTCGAAGCTGTCGTCAGGGGAATGGCCACGGCCTGCCGGGAAAATGGCCTCGCGCTGATCGGCGGAGAGACGGCGGAGATGCCGGGTCTGTACCGGCCTGGCGAGTATGACGTCGCCGGCTTCATCGTCGGAGAGGTCGCGCCGGAGGCCTTCGTTGACGGGCGAGCGGTGCAGGAAGGCGACGCGCTGATCGGCTTGCCCGCCTTGGGCCTGCACACCAACGGCTACAGCCTCGCCCGGCACATCCTCGGCCTGACCGGCGATGCCGCGAGCGATCGCGCGATTCTCGACCGGCCGCTTCCGGGCGGTGGTGGGGAGACGATCGGCGAGGCGCTGATGCGGCCGCATCCGTCGTACTTCTCAGAGGTCATGCCGCTCGTTCAAGATGGGCTCGTGCGTGGCATGGCGCACATCACCGGCGGCGGCCTAATCGACAACGTGCCGCGCATGCTGCCGGACGGATTGGCGGCGTGGATCGACCCGAGCACCTGGACCGCGAATCCGATCTTCACCTATCTCGTCGAGGCGGGCAGCGTACCCCGGGCGGAGCGATATCGCGCGTTGAACATGGGGATCGGCTTCGTACTGGCCGTTCCCGCCGATCGGGCGCGGGAGGCGCTGGAGGCGCTGCCGGGCGCGGTTGAAATCGGCCGGGTCGTGGCGGCTGATGGCGAGGGGCTCCCTCGCGTGCGTGGGTTGGCGGATACGACCGATGGCACCGTCGATGTCTAATGCAGGTCATCCCCCGAGGACGCATGGCGGACTTGCCCCGGCCGCCATCGGATCATTCGATCCACACCTGTCTCAGCTCATCATCGATGAGGAGACGGTGGAGGCGATTCTGGCGGTGTTGCGCCAGCTGATTCGTGACAGTCAGGCGATCAGCGGCATGGTGCTTGACCGTGCGGGGCAGATCATTGTCTGGACCGGGCAGGGCTACGCGGAGCAACGCACGCAGCTCGGCGCCTTGATCGCCGGCACCTATGCATCGACGCGAGAGGTGGCCCGCATTCTCCAGGAGAACAGCTTCCGGACGCTCCTCCAGGAGGGGGCGAAGGAGAAGATCTTCACCGAGGCGGTTGGCGATCAGTGGCTCGTCTCGGTCATTTTCGGCCGGCACACGCACCTTGGATTGGTCAAGGTGCTCTGCAGCCGCGCGACGCTCGATCTTGCGCAAATTCTGGCCCGTACGGTCGAGCGGAGTAAGAACCGACCTCGCATGAAGGATACGGGTTTGATGCGCGTGGCAAACGATACGATCGACCTTCTCTTCCGGGACGATACCGAGAAGTGATGGGCTGAGGAAAGGCACAATGGCGCTCATCAACGTCGCCGCACGGGAGATTCACGGGAAGATCGTGTACTACGGTCCCGGTCTGTGCGGAAAGACGACGAATCTGCAATACATCCATAGCAAGATTCCCGCCGGAGCGAAGGGAGATCTCCTCTCCATCGCCACTGAGACCGAGCGCACGCTCTTCTTCGACTTTCTCCCGCTCGATCTTGGCAAAGTGCATGGTTTCACCATCCGCTTCCATCTCTACACTGTGCCGGGCCAGGTGCTCTACGAGCGCACGCGGATTGCAGTGCTCAATGGGGCAGACGGCGTCGTCTTCGTTGCCGACGCGCAGCGGGAACGTTTGCCAGACAACCTTCAGAGCCTGCGCGAACTTGCGCAGAACATCACGGCTCAAGGGAAGCGATTCCTCGATTTTCCGCTGGTAATGCAATACAACAAGATGGACCTACCGAACGCGCTGCCGGTGCCCGTCCTCGATCGCTACCTCAACACGATCCGGGTGCCACGGTTCGAGGCAACCGCGGTCACGGGCCATGGCGTCTTCGAGACGCTGCGCGCGATCTGCAAGTTGGTCACGAACAAACTGTGACGATCCCCCAACCAGGCCGACAGACGGGCGCCATCTGGCGCCCGTTTGTCGTTTATGCACGCGAAAGATTTCGACCCGACGTTCCGGCGGGTCGAACGTGGAGGATTAGAAGGGAATGTGGTGCGGAGACGGCTTAGACGATGACGTGCTCCGTCGCGAAGAGGGCCATCGTCGCCTTGGTGTCTTGAAAGTTCGGGGCGTCGGCGATCGCGGCGGCGAACTCCGGGCTCTTTTCAGCGCGGCGCCAGGCTTCCTCGTCGTCGAAGGCGCAGATCGCAACCGCGTCGAAGGGGGGCGGTGCCTGGTCGGCGGGGTGGCCAATCGCCGGATAGCAGCGATACGCGCGCAGGCCCGGCACCTTGGCCGTAAGCGGCGTGTGCTCGTTCAGCCAGTAGTTGGCGAATTCTTCCTGGCTCATATCTGGCTTCCGCTTGACCAAGAAGACGACGACAAACATCCCTTCGCGCTCCTTTCTTCTTGGCGTTCCGATCCGGTCGCCGTCTAATCCTCTCCGCGGAGGAAATCCGGCTGCAGATACGCCGGATTCGGATGCTTGTAGAATCCCTCTCCCGATTTCTCGCCGAGCTTGCCTTCGGCGATCAACCGGTGCAGCGTCGGCGATGGCACGTCGGTCGGATCGAGCGTGGTCGCCTGATAGGACGCCTCGATGTCCGCGACAACATCGAGCCCGACCATGTCCATGATCCCGAACGGCGCGTATTTCGTCTGGAAGAAGATCATCCAGAGCCTATCGACATCCTCCGGATCGGCGACGCCTTCGTCGATCACGCGCAGCGACTCTCGCTTTACCGCTCGCCAGATGCGGTTGATGATGAAACCCTTACTCTGGCCGCGGACGATCGCTGTGACGAGCCCGAGCGAGCGGCCAAACGAGCGTGCGCGCTGAATGACCTCGTCGGTGGTGTGGCCGCTGCTCATTAGCTCGAGCATCGAGCGGACCCAGATCGGCGCGAAGAAGTGCATGTTCAGCACACGCTCCGGCCCCTCGACGACCTCCGCCAACGGCGCCGACGGGAGGGAGGAGCTGTTCGTCGCCAGGATGGCTGTCCGCGGGGCGAGGCGGGAGAGATCGGCGAAGACGCCGCGCTTCGTCTCGAGATCCTCACGCACCGCCTCGATCACGAGGTCCGCGTCCGTGACTGCCTCTCCGAGCGAAGTTGCCGGGTGAAGGCGCTGCTCGGCCTCGGCCGGCGTACCTGGCAGCATTTCGGCCGCGGCGATCGCGGGTAGGATCTCGGTTCGCGCTCTCTCGAGCCCTCGGTTGAGTGCCGCCGCATTCGCGTCGAAGATGGTGACGGTCCGTCCGCTGAACGCCGTGAGCGAGGCGATCTGCGCGCCCATGGTGCCGGCGCCGATGATCGCCACTCTGTTGATACCCGGATCGTTGCTCTCCGCCCCCACTCGTTCAGATCCTTTCCCTGCTGTCGCGTTGATCGTTCGCATTGCCGCGGCGCACAAGCGCTCCCACGGTCGTTTGTCGTTGGCGCCGATAGTCTGCCAGAAATCCGCGCGTATCGCGCGTAGGCTTGGTATCATCGGGAATCGCGCGCCGGTCGGACTTGGAGATGGGAGATGGCGGGAGATCTCGTCCTTGGTGTGGATATTGGGACCTACAGCGCGAAGGGCGTGCTCTGTACGCCCAGCGGCGAGGTCCTTGCGAGCGGCACGATCGAGCATGATTTGAGCATTCCCCGGCCTGGCTGGGCCGAGCACGATCCCGACCGAGTCTGGTGGGGCGGGTTCGTTGGGCTGTGCCGCCAATTGCTGAGCGGCCGCTACAGCGGGGACGATGTGGGCGCCGTCGCGGTCAGCGCGATCGGCCCGTGTCTGCTGCCGGTCGATCGGAATGGGCGTCCTCTACGGCCAGGCATCCTCTACGGTATCGACACGAGGGCCACGGAGGAGATCGCCTGGCTGAATGAGCGGATCGGCGAGCGGGAAATCTTCGAGCTCGGCGGCATGGCGCTCACCACGCAGGCGATCGGCCCGAAGATCCTCTGGCTGCGGCGGCAGGAGCCGGAGATCTACAAGCAAGCACACAAGCTGATCACGGCCAGCTCTTATCTGATCCTCCGCCTGACCGGCGAGTACGTCATTGACCGGCACACCGGCAGCTACTACATCCCCTTGGTTGATATTCGCCGCCTCGAGTGGGACGCGCGCTATGCCGATGAGGTGACAGAGCTCGATCGCCTTCCGCGTCTGCAGTGGTCCGACGAGATCGCTGGCCAGGTGACCCCGGAGGCCGCGGCGGAGACCGGCTTGCGCGCCGGGACTCCGGTGACGGCCGGCGCCGTGGACGCCGCCGCGGAGGCGGTCAGCGTCGGAGTCGTCGCGCCGGGCGACATGATGGTCATGTACGGCACGACGATGTTCTTCATTCTTGTGACCGATCGGCCGCTTCCCGACCCGCGGATGTGGGCGACGGGGTATTGCTTCCCAGGCCTCTACGACGTCGCCGGCGGGATGGCGACCTCTGGCGCGCTGACTCGCTGGTTCCGAGACGAGTTTGGCGCGCCGGAACTGGCGGCTGAAGCACAGGGCGGGCCAAATGCCTACGCGGCGCTCGCCGACCTCGCGGCGCAGGTGCCTCCCGGCTGCCAGGGGCTCGTTTGCCTCCCGTACTTCAGCGGGGAGCGAACGCCGATCAACGACCCGATGGCTCGCGGCGTCTTTGCCGGGCTGACGCTTGCCCATACCCGCGCGCACCTGTATCGGGCGATCCTTGAGGGGACCGCGTTCGGCGTCCGGCACAACCTCGAGGCGATTCGGGGCATGGGCTCGGAGCCGCGCCGGCTCGTCGCGGTTGGCGGCGGCGCGAAGAACCGTGTCTGGCTGCAGATCGTCTCCGATGTAACCGGAGTGGCGCAGGATGTCCCGGCCCGCACGGTCGGCGCGGCGTATGGAGATGCCTTCCTGGCCGGTGTCGCCAGCGG
>ERZ777003.227-NODE-227-length-117633-cov-44.979860_pt1 | contig 117633 bp, 114 predicted proteins | sample MGYA00374956_ERZ777003 | MGnify/ENA primary metagenome ERZ777003 (study PRJEB29302, sample SAMN06268252) | bioreactor metagenome | isolation source: Joint BioEnergy Institute, California, USA | place: USA:Joint BioEnergy Institute, California, USA | collected...
GAGGTGTGCCGCAAACCCAGGGGGCGAGGCCGATGTGGTCACTCGGCGGGTGCGATGCCCACCGGGCAGGAGACGCCGGTGCCGCCCAGGCCGCAGTAGCCGTTGGGATTCTTGGCGTCCGACAGGTACTGCTGGTGGTAGGGCTCGGCGAAGTAGAAGGGGCCGGCGGGGGCGATCTCGGTGGTGATGGTGCCGTGGCCGGCGGCGGTCAGGGCCTTCTGGTAGGCCTCGCGGGAGGCCTCGGCCGCCTTGCGCTGGGCCTCGGAGTGGGTGTAGATGGCCGAGCGGTACTGGGTGCCGATGTCGTTGCCCTGGCGCATGCCCTGGGTGGGGTCGTGGGACTCCCAGAAGACGCGCAGAAGCCGCTCGTAGGTGACCTTGGCGGGGTCGTAGACGACGCGGACGGCCTCGGCGTGGCCGGTCAGGCCGCTGCAGACCTCCTCGTAGGTCGGGTTGGGCGTGTAGCCGCCCTGGTAGCCGACGGCGGTGGTGATGACGCCGGGGACCTGCCAGAACGTGCGCTCGGCGCCCCAGAAGCAGCCCAGGGCGAAGTCGGCGATCTCGCTGCCCTCCGGGTAGGGCGGGGCGAGCGGGGTGCCCAGTACCTCGTGGGCGGGCGGCACCGGCATGGGGGTGTCGCGACCGGGCAGGGCCTTGTCCGCGGGGACCATTTCGGTCTTGAAGGCGGTGTTGAAGATGCCGAACACCTCTTCAGGGTATCCGGCGCATCACCGGCAGCGACATGAACGTCACATATATTCGGTAATTACCGGCTGATACTGTGACGGGCGTGATCGATCGGCGTGGTCTGGCCTCCGGGATCGCGGCCTATGGGCTGTGGGGGCTGTTTCCGCTCTACTGGCCGCTGCTGAAGCCCGCCGGGGCGACGGAGATCCTGGGGCACCGGATCATGTGGTCGCTGGTGACCGTGCTGGTGATCCTGGCGGTGCGCCGAAGCTGGCGATGGGTGCGCGAGCTGACGCCGCGCACGCTGGCGCTGCTGGCGCTGGCGGCGGCGGTGATCGGAGCCAACTGGGGCGCCTTCATCTACGCGGTCAACACCGGGCACACCCTCGAAGCCGCGCTGGGCTACTTCATCAACCCGCTGATCAGCGTGCTGCTGGGGGTGCTGGTGTTCCGGGAACGGCTGCGCCCCTGGCAGTGGGGCGCGATCGGGCTGGGCGCCGTGGCGGTGCTGGTGCTGGCCGTCGACTACGGCCGCCCGCCCTGGATCGCGCTGACGCTGGCCTGCTCGTTCGGGCTGTACGGCATGGTCAAGAAGTTCGCCGACATGCCGTCGGCCGAGAGCCTGGCGGCCGAGAGCGCCGTGTTGTTCCTGCCGGCGCTGGCCTATGCGCTGCTGCTCCAGGGGCAGGGCAGCGCGGCGTTCGGCCACGCGGGCCTGGGGCACGCGCTGCTGCTGGCGGGCAGCGGGCTGGTCACGGCGGTGCCGCTGATGCTGTTCAACGCGGCGGCGGTCCGGATCCCGCTGAGCGCCCTGGGCATGCTGCAGTACCTGACGCCGGTCCTGCAGTTCCTGATCGGGCTGCTGGTGCAGCACGAGCCGATGCCCGCCGGCCGGTGGATCGGGTTCCTGCTGGTGTGGACCGCCCTGGTGATCTTGACCGCGGACGGGTTCCGCGCCGCCCGCCGGGCCCGGGTCAAAGCCGCTCAGCCGGTGCGGGAGACCACGTAGTCGCACAGGCCCGTCAGCGCGGCACGGGCCGGGATGTCCGGCAGCGTCAGCAGCTCCGCCCGCGCGTCCTCGGCCCACCGCCGCAGGTCCTCCCGGGCGCGGTCCATCGCCGGGTGGGCGCGCAGCAGCGCCAGCGCCTCGGCGTGCAGCTCCTCGTCGGTCAGGTCCTGGCACAGCAGCTCGCGCAGCCGGGCATCCGCCGGGTCGGTGGAGGACAGCACGTGCAGCATCGGCAGGGTGCGGATGCCCTCCCGCAGGTCCGTGCCGGGGGTCTTGCCGGACTGCTCGAACTCCGAGGCGATGTCCAAGATGTCGTCCGACAGCTGGAAGGCCACGCCGATCTTCTCGCAGGCGGAGGTGATGGTCTCCACCACCTGCTGCGGAGCGCCGGCCAGCAGCGCGCCCAGATGCCCGGAGACCGCGATCAGCGAGGCGGTCTTGTCGGCCACCACCTGCAGGTAGTGCTCGAGCGGGTCGGCGTCCGGGGCCGGCCCGGAGGTCTCGGCGATCTGCCCGCGCACCAGGCGGGCGAACGCCCGCGCCTGGATCCGCACCGCCTGCGGCCCCAGGTCGGCCAGCAGGTCCGAGGCCCGGGCGAACAGGTAGTCGCCGGTCAAGATGGCCACCGTGTTGGTCCAGCGGACGTTGGCCGACTCCTCGCCGCGCCGCACGGTGGCCTCGTCCATCACATCGTCGTGATACAGCGTGGCCAGGTGGGTCAGCTCGACGACCACCGCCGCGGGCACCACGCCCGCGGCGGCCGGGTCGCCGAAGTGGGAGGCCAGCAGCACCAGCGCCGGGCGGAACCGTTTGCCGCCGGCCTCCACCAGGTGCTTGGACGCCTCGGCCAGCAGCGGGTCGTCGCTGGTGACCGACTGGACCAGCAGCTCCTCCACCACCGCCAGCCGCTCCCGCATATCCGCTGCGAGCGCGGCATCGACCGACAGGTCGAACGGCACCCCACTGCTCACCGAGAACCCCCTACGGGACGGCCGCCCGCAGGCGGCCCCCGTCAACGAACGAACATCTGAGCGGCGGCATCCCCGGCCAGGTCCAGCACCGGCTGGGGCAGCACGCCGAGTACCACAGTAACCGCCACGCCGAGGGCGACCGCAGTCACCGTGGCCGGGCTGAACACCACCGACGGCCCGTCGGCGACCGGATCACTGAAGAACATGATCACGATCACCCGGACGTAGAAGAAGGCCGCCACCGCCGAGGCCAGCACGCCCACGATCACCAGCGGGGTGGCACCGCCGTCCACCGCCGCCGAGAACACCGCGAACTTGCCGGTGAACCCGCTGGTGAGCGGGATACCGGCCATGGCCAGCAGGAAGAAGGCGAACACCCCGGCCACCATCGGCGAGCGCTTGCCCAGCCCCGCCCAGCGGCGCAGGTGGGCCGCCTCGCCACCGGTGTCGCGCACCATGGTGACCACGGCGAACGCTCCGATGGTAGTGAATCCGTAGGCGGCCAGGTAGAACAGGGTGCTCGACAGCCCCTGCTGGGAGGTGGCGACCACACCGGTCAGCAGGAAGCCGGCGTGCGCGATGGAGGAGTAGGCCAGCATCCGCTTGATGTCGGTCTGGGTGACCGCGATGACCGCGCCGGCCACCATGGTGAGGATGGCCACCCCCCACATCGCCGGCCGCCAGTCCCAGCGCAGCGTCTCAAAGCCCACGTAGTAGACCCGCAGCAGCGCCCCGAAGGCCGCCACCAGCGTGGTGGAGGCCATCAGCGCGGTGACCGGGGTCGGGGCGCCCTGGTAGACGTCCGGCTTCCACATGTGGAACGGCGCCGCGCCCAGCTTGAACAGCAGCCCGACGCTGACCAGCGCGATCCCGCCCAGCAGCAGCGGCTCGCCGCCGGCGCCGCGGCCGGCCTGGTCGGCGATGTCCGACAGCCGCACCGACCCGGCGAAGCCGTACAGCAGCGCCACCCCGTACAGGAAGAACGCCGAGGAGAACGCCCCCAGCAGGAAGTACTTGACCGCCGCCTCCTGCGACAGCAGCCGCCGCCGGCGGGCCAGGCCGCACAGCAGGTACAGCGGCAGCGACAGCACTTCCAGCGCCACGAACATGGTCAGCAGGTCGTTGGCGGCCGGGAACAGCAGCATCCCGCCCACCGCGAACATCATCAGCGGGAAGATCTCGGTCTGCCGGATCCCCGCCGTCATGGTCTGCTGCTCGGCCTCGCTGCCCGGCAGCGCCGAGGCCTGGGCGGTGAAGTGGGCGGCGCTGCGTTCGGCGATCAGCAGCAGGCTGACCAGCGCCAGCACCAGGATGGTGCCCTGGATGAACAGGGTCGGCCCGTCCACCCCGATGGCGCCCATGGCCGCCACGTGGAACGGCTGTTCCCGCCAGGCCAGCACCACCGTCCACACCAGGGCGGCCAGCAGCCCGGCGAAGGCCAGCGGCACCTGGACGCGGTAGCGCCAGGAGCGGCCGACGAACGCCTCCACCAGCACCCCGGCCACCGCCACGCCGAAGACGATCAGCAGCGGCGCCAGCTGGCCGTACTCGATGTGCGGCGCGGGAATGCTCCCGGGAGCCGCGATGATGTGCACTCCGGCGCTCACGGACGAGCCCCCTTCTCAGCGACGGTGGGCGTGGGATCGCTCACCTGGACCTGACGGAGCGTCTGCTGGACCGACGGGTCGATCACATCCAGCACCGGCTTGGGGAAGAAGCCCAGCGCCACGATGATCGCCAGGATCGGGGCGATGGCGGTCAGCTCCCGCCGGGACAGATCCTTGAAGCCGGCGACGGCCTCGGCGGTGGGCCCGTTCATGGTCCGCTGGTACATCCACAGGATGTAGACGGCGGCCAGCACGATGCCCAGCGCGGCGATGACCGCGGCGACCTGGTAGCGGCTGAAGGTGCCGACCAGCACCAGGAACTCCGAGACGAACGGCGCCAGCCCCGGCAGCGACAGTCCCGACAGCCCGGCGATGAGGAACGCCCCGGCCAGCAGCGGCGCCACCTTCTGCACCCCGCCGAAGGCGTCGACGCGGGCCGAGCCGCGGCGCACGATGAGGAACCCGACGATCAGGAACAGCGCGCCGGTGGAGAACCCGTGGTTGACCATGTAGAGCGCGGCGCCGGACTGGCCCTGGGAGGTCATCGCGAAGATGCCCAGCACGATGAACCCGAAGTGGGAGATCGAGGTGTAGGCGATCAGCCGCTTCAGGTCCACCTGCCCGATCGCCAGCACCGCGCCGTAGATGACGCTGATCACCGCGAAGGTCAGCACCACCGGGGCGGCCCACTTGGACGCCTCGGGGAACAGCTCCAGGCAGAACCGGAGCATGCCGTAGGTGCCGACCTTGTCCAGCACGCCGACGATCAGCACCAGCGCGCCGGCCGGGGCCTGGGCGGCGGTGTCCGGCAGCCAGGTGTGCACCGGCACCATGGGCGCCTTGATCGCAAAGGCGATGAAGAAGCCCAGGAACAGCCACTTGGCCACGGCCGGGTCGAGCTTGAGGCCCTGCAGCTCCGACATCAGGAAGGTGTTCGGCCCCTGCACGTACAGGGCGATCACCGCGACCAGCATCAGCAGCCCGCCCAGCAGCGAGTACAGCAGGAACTTCACCGCCGCGTACGAGCGCTGCGGGCCGCCGAAGATCCCGATGAGGAAGTACACCGGGACCAGCATGACCTCGAAGAAGATGTAGAACAGGAAGACGTCGGTGGCCGCGAAGACCCCGACCATCATGGCCTCGAGGGCCAGGATCAGCGCGAAGTAGGTCTTGACCGACTTGGCCGGGGGCCGCTCGCCCTCGGCGACCACCCCGCCGTAGCGGTCGGCCTCGCCCCAGGAGGCCACGATGACCAGCGGGACGAGGATCACCGACATCAGGATCAGCACCAGGGCGACGCCGTCGACGCCGAGCGCCCAGTGCACCCCGAAGGCGGGGATCCACTCGTAGACCTCTTCGAACTGGTGGCGCGGGCCGCCGACCTCGAAGCCGGCCGCCATGACGAAGGCCAAGGCGGCGACCAGTACCGACACTCCCAGCGCCACCTGCTTGGCCAGTGCGTCCCGGCCGCGCGGCAGCAGCGCCACGCCCAGCGCGCCCAGCGCGGGCAGCGCGATCAGGACGCTCAGCCAGGGAAAGTCGTTCATCAGACGTTCACCACCAGCAGGGCCGCCGCCGCGGCGGCGGCAATCGGGCAGGCTTGGACAGGGCGCATCAGGCGTTCACCGCCAGCAGGGCCGCCACGACGACCGCCGCGCCGAGGAACATGGACAGGGCGTAGGAGCGCACGAAGCCGGTCTGCAGCCGGCGCACCCGGCCCGAGGTGCCGCCGATCGCGGCGGCCAGGCCGTTGACGATCCCGTCCACGCCCTTGTTGTCGAAGAAGACCGCCAGCCGGGTCAGCCACTGGCCGGGCCGCATGAACAGCGACTCGTTGATGGAGTCGCCGTAGAGGTCCTTGCGGGCGGCCACGGTCAGGAAGGAGCCGGCCGGGGCCTTGCGCGGCACCGGGCGGGCCCCGTACTGCCGCCAGGCCAGCGCCACACCGGCCAGCATCAGCACCAGCACCGTCACGCTCGGCACGGTGATCCAGTGGAACTCATGGTGCCCCTCCTCACCGACCACCGGCTCCAGGAAGCCGGGGAAGGAGCCGAGCACCAGCACCCAGCCGGCGGCCACCGAGCCGACCGCCAGCAGCATCAGCGGGATGGTCATCACCTTCGGCGACTCGTGCGGGTGGACGTCGTCCTCCCACCGCTTGTCGCCGTAGAAGGTCATGAACATCACTCGGGACATGTAGTAGGCGGTGATCGCCGCGCCCACCACCGTGCAGGTGCCCAGGATCATGCCGGAGGTGCCGCCCTTGTCGAAGGCGGCGGTGATGATGCCCTCCTTGGTGAAGAAGCCGGCCAGCGGCGGCACCCCGATGATCGCCAGGTAGCCCAGCCCGAAGGTGGCCCAGGTGATCGTCATGGCGGTGCGCAGCCCGCCGTAGTGGCGCATGTTCACGTCGTCGTTCATGGCGTGCATGACCGACCCGGCGCCCAGGAACAGCCCGGCCTTGAAGAAGCCGTGGGCGATCAGGTGGGCGATGGCGAACACGTACCCGGCCGGGCCCAGCCCCGCCGCCAGCACCATGTAGCCGATCTGCGACATGGTCGAGCCGGCCAGCGCCTTCTTGATGTCGTCCTTGGCGCACCCGATGATCGCACCGGCCAGCAGCGTGGCCGCGCCCACGATCGTCACCGCCAGCTGGGCGTCCGGCGCCATCTCGAAGATCGGGCCGGAGCGGACGATCAGGTAGACGCCGGCGGTCACCATGGTGGCCGCGTGGATCAGCGCCGAGACCGGGGTGGGGCCCTCCATCGCGTCCAGAAGCCAGGACTGCAGCGGCAGCTGGGCGGACTTGCCGCAGGCGCCCAGGAGCAGCAGCAGCCCGATCGCGGTGGCGGTGCCCTCGCTGATCTGCTGGGCGGCGCCGACGTGGTGGGCTCCCTCACCGAGGATGTCGGTGAAGGCCACGGTGCCGAACGTGGCGAACATCAGCGAGATGCCGATGACCATGCCCAGGTCGCCGACCCGGTTGACCACGAACGCCTTCTTGGCCGCGGTCGCCGCCGACGGCTTGTACTGCCAGAACCCGATCAGCAGGTAGGACGCCAACCCGACGCCCTCCCAGCCGATGAACAGGCCGACGTAGTTGTCGGCCAGCACCAGCAGCAGCATCGCCGCCACGAACAGGTTCAGGTAGGCGAAGAACCGCCGCCGGTGCTCGTCTTCGGCCATGTAGCCGATGGAGTAGATGTGGATCAGCGAACCCACACCGGTGATCAGCAGCACGAAGCTGATCGACAACGGGTCGATCAGCAGGCCCATGTCGAGGTGGAAGTCCCCGACGGTGAACCACTCGTACAGATGCACCAGCCGCCGCCGCTCGCCGGGGTCGTAGCCGAGCATCTGGACGAACATCGCCAACCCGACCGCGAACGACGCCAGCGACATGCCGGTGCCGAGCAGGTGGCCCCACTTGTCGGTGCGCCTGCCGCCCAGCAGCAAAATCGCCGCGCCCGCCAGCGGGAGGGCGATGAGAAGCCAGGCTGCGGCCTGGATGCCTTCTGCCTTCATCTCCCGCCTCTCAGTACTTCAGCAGGTTGGCGTCGTCCACCGACGACGACCTGCGGGTTCTGAAGATCGTCATGAGGATCGCCAGCCCCACCACGACCTCGGCGGCGGCGACCACCATCACGAAGAAGGCGATGATCTGGCCGTCGAGGTTGCCGTGCATGCGGGCGAACGACACGAACGCCAAGTTGGCGGCGTTGAGCATCAGCTCCACGCACATGAACATCACGATGGCGTTGCGGCGCACCAGCACGCCGGTGGCGCCGATGGTGAACAGCAGCGCCGACAGCGTCAGGTAGTGGCCGGGACTCATGAGCCTGCCTCGCCTTCACTCGCGTCCCCGCCGGCGGCGGGGGTGCCCGACTTGACCTCCCGGGACTCGGCGTCGGCGTCGCGTGCGGAGTCGGTGACCGCCCGCACCGCGGTCACGTCCCGCTCGACCGCCTGCTCTTCGGTCTGGCCCTCCAGGTCGGCGTGCATCCGGGCGGTGCCGGCGCGGCGCGCGATGACGGGGTTGACCGACAGTTCCGAGATGCTGCCGTCCGGCAGCAGCGCCGGCATGTCCACCGCGTTGTGCCGAGCGTAGGTGCCGGGGCCGGGCAGCGGGGTCGGGTGGCCGCCGGGACGGAACCGGCGCTTGGACAGTTCCTTCTGGGTGGGCTTGGGGCTGGTGCGCTCGCGGTGGGCCAGCACCATCGCGCCCAGCGCCGCGGTGATCAGCAGCGCGCTGGTCACCTCGAACGCGAACACGTACTTGGTGAACAGCAGCCGCGCCAGGCCCTGGACGTTGCCGCCGGCCTCGGCGTTGGCCGCCGCCAGCCCCATCGAGTCCGACAGCGCGGCGTTGCCCAGGCCGGAGATCACCAGCACGGCGAAGCCCAGCCCGGCGATCGCCGCCCAGATCCGCTGGCCGCGGATGGTCTCCACCAGCGAGTCGGTGGAGGAGACGCCCACCAGCATGAGGACGAACAAAAACAGCATCAGCACCGCGCCGGTGTACACGATGACCTGCACGAACGCCAGGAAGGGGGCGTCTTGCACCGCGTACAGCACCGCCAGCGACAGCATGACCACCGCCAGCATCAGCGCCGAGTGCACCGCCTTGCGCAGGAACACCATGCCCAAGGCGGCGGCCACGCTGACGACGGCCAGCAGCCAGAACACCACCGGTTCACCCGGCTGGGCGTCGGTCTGTGCCAGCACCGGGGTCGCGGAGCCGGTCAGTTGCTCGATCACTTCTTCTCACCGCTCTCGGCGCGGACCGCCGCGTCGCCGCCGGAACGCCGCCCCCCATCGGAGTCGTCGGTCTCCTTGAGGCCGAGGCGGTAGTAGTCCTCCTCGGTCTCGCCGAGCCGCATGGGGTGCGGCGGCGCCTCCATGCCCTCGCGCAGCGGCGCCAGCAGCATGTCCTTGGTGTAGATCAGGCTCTCGCGGTTGTCGTCGGCCAGTTCGTATTCGTTGGTCATCGTCAGCGCGCGCGTGGGGCACGCCTCGATGCACATCCCGCACAGAATGCAGCGCAGGTAGTTGATCTGGTAGACGCGGCCGTAGCGCTCACCCGGGGAGTAGCGCTCCTCCTCGGTGTTGTCGGCGGCCTCCACGTAGATGGCGTCCGCCGGGCAGGCCCACGCGCACAGCTCGCAGCCGATGCACTTCTCCAGCCCGTCCGGCCAGCGGTTGAGCTGGTGCCGGCCGTGGAACCGGGGGGCGGTGGGCTTCTTCACCTCCGGGTACTGGACGGTCTCGCTTTTCTGGAACATCTGGTGAAAAGCGACACCGAAGCCCTTGACCGGGTTCAGGAAGTCAGTGAGACCCACTGGCCACCTCCTTGTGCGCGGTGACGTCGCGGCGGCCGACGCCGTGGTAGTGCGGGGCGTCCAGCGGCGGCACCGGGAAGGCCCCGGCGCGCTCCGGCTCGGCGGCCTGCAGGTCCGGGACGATCTCCTTGCCGGAGTCCCGGTCGCCGCGGGCCATGTCCCACACGATCGACAGCACCAGCAGCACTCCGATGGCCACGGCCGACCAGATCGCCACCTGGGTCATGTCGTAGCCGGCGTTGCGCAGCCCGCGGACGGTGGCCACCAGCAGGATCCAGCCCAGGGAGAAGGGCATCAGGACCTTCCAGCCCAGCTTCATCAGCTGGTCGTAGCGCACCCGCGGCAGCGAACCGCGCAGCCAGATGAAGAAGAAGATGAACAGGCCGATCTTGATCATGAACCACAGCACCGGCCACCAGCCCTGGTTGGCGCCCGGCCAGATGGTGGAGATCGGCGCCGGGGCCCGCCAGCCGCCCAGGAACAGCGTGGTGGCCAGGGCCGACAGGGTGGCCAGGTTGATGTACTCGGCCAGGAAGAACATCGCGAACTTCAGGGACGAGTACTCGGTGTGGAACCCGCCGACGATCTCGCCTTCGCCCTCGGGCAGGTCGAAGGGGATGCGGTTGGACTCGCCCATCATCGTGATCACGTAGACGATGAACGAGGGCAGCAGCATCACCGCGAACCAGCGGTCGGCCTGGGCCGCCACGATCCCCGAGGTGGACATCGTGCCGGCGAACAGGAACACCGCCACGAACGACAGCCCCATGGCGATCTCATAGGAGATCACCTGGGCGGCCGAGCGCAGCCCGCCCAGCAGGGCGTACGGCGACATCGACGACCAGCCGGCCAGCACGATCCCGTAGGCGCCCATCGAGGCCATCGCCAGCACCAGCAGCACCGCCACCGGCAGGTCGGTGCCCTGCAGCGGGGTCTGGTGGCCGAAGATCGACACCGTCGGGCCGAACGGGATGATGACGAACGACACGAACGCCGGAACCGCGGCGATGACCGGGGCCAGGATGAACACCACCTTGTCCACCTGACGTGGGGTGATGTCCTCCTTGAGGGCCAGTTTGATGCCGTCGGCCAGGCCCTGCAGCAGCCCGAAGGGCCCGGCCCGGTTGGGACCGACCCGAAGCTGCATCCGGCCGATGACCCGGCGCTCGATCCACATGGTCATCAAGACGGTGAGCACCAGGAAGATGAAGATGGCCAGCACCTTGCCGCCGATCAGCCACCACGGGTCGCGCCCGAAGGAGGAGATGGTGGGATCGGCGGTGGCGGCCAGCGGCACGCTCATTCGGCACCTCCACTGTCGGCCTCGGCCGCGGCGATCGAGACGATCGCGCCCGTGTCCGCGCCCAGGTCGCGGTAGAGGGCGCAGCCTTGCGAGTTGGTGGGCAGCCAGATCACCCGGTCCGGCAGGTCCGGCGTGATCTCCAGCGGCAGCGTCAGCGACCGGTCGCCGTGGCTGACGGTCACCGCGTCCCCGGCGCCGATCTCGGCGGCGGTGGCGGGCGACAGCCGGGCCAGCGAGGGCTTGGCGGTGCCCGCCAGGTACGGCTCGCCGTCCTGCAGCCGGCCCAGGTCCAGCAGCTGCCGCCAGGTGGCCAGCAGCGCCTCGCCCGGCAGCGGCTCGCGGGTGACCGCGGCGGTCGCCGACGGGGCGCCGGCCCGCTCGCCCCGCCAGGTGCCCAGCTCGGCCAGCTCGCGGCGGGCCGCCTCCGGCCCCGGCAGCGCCAGGTGGACGTCCATCTCACCGGCCAGCGCGTCCAGCACCCGCAGGTCCGACAGCCTGCCGGGGACCTTCAGCACCACGTCGAACTGGCGGCCGCGGCCCTCCCAGTTGACGAACGTGCCGGCCTTCTCGGTCACCGCGGCCACCGGCAGCACCACATCGGCGCGGTCGGTGACGGCGCTGGCCCGCTGCTCCAGGCTCACCACGAACGGAGCGGCCTCGATGGCGGCCAGCGCGCCCTCGGGATCGGGCAGGTCGTAGGGGTCCACCCCGCCGATCAGCAGCGCCTCCAGCTCCCCGGCCGCGGCGGCGGCCAGGATCTGGCCGGTGGAGCGGCCGGGTGCGGCCGGCAGCTCGGCCACGTTCCACACCCGGGCGACCTCGGCGCGGGCGGCCGGGTCGGCGACCGGACGGCCCACCGGCAGCAGCGTGGGCAGCGCCCCGGCCTCCAGCGCGCCGCGCTCCCCGGCCCGCCGCGGCACCCAGGCCAAGCGGGCGCCGGTGACCTGGGACAGCCGCACCGCGCTGGACAGCGCGCCGGGGCTGGTGGCCAGCCGCTCGCCGAGCAGGATCACCGCGCCGGGGGCCTTGAGCTCCTCGACGGCCGGCTCGTCCCCGGTGACCAGGGCGCCCAGCACCTCGGCCTCCCCGCCGGGCAGCGACCGCAGCAGCGTGCCGCCCATCTTGGCCAGCCCGCGGGTGGCGAACGGGGCGATCGAGTAGACCTTCAGGCCCTTCTTCCGGTACGCCTTGCGCAGCCGCAGGAAGACGATCGGGGACTCTTCCTCCGGTTCGAACCCGGCCAGCAGCACCGCCGGGGCCTTCTCCAGGTCGGCGTAAGAGACCTCGATGCCGTGCCCGGCCACCGCGAAGGCCAGGAAGTCGGCCTCCTCGGGCGAGTGCGGCCGGGCCCGGAAGTCGATGTCGTTGGTGCCCAGCGCCACCCGCGCGAACTTGGCGTAGGCGTAGGCGTCCTCCAGCGTGAGCCGCCCGCCGGTGAGCACCCCGGCGCGGCCGCGGGCGGCGGCCAGGCCGCGGGCCGCGGCGGCCAGCGCCTCCGGCCAGGAGGTGGTCTCCAGCACCCCGTCGGCGTTGCGGACCATCGGGTAGACGAGCCGGTCGGGCTGGGTGGTGTAGGTGAAGGCCCACCGGCCCTTGTCGCAGTTCCACTCCTCGTTGACCTGCGGGTCGTCGCCGGCCAGCCGCCGGGTCACCTTGCCGCGGCGGTGGTCGGTGCGCAGCGCGCAGCCGGAGGCGCAGTGCTCGCAGGCCGTGGGCACCGACACCAGGTCAAAGGGCCGGGAGCGGAACCGGTAGGCGGCCCCGGTGAGCGCGCCCACCGGGCAGATCTGCACCGTGTTGCCGGAGAAGTAGGACTGGAACGGCCGGCCGTCGGCCGCCCCGACCTGCTCCTGGGCGCCCCGCTTGAACAGGTCGATGAACGGGTCGCCGGCGATCTGGTCGGAGAAGCGGGTGCAGCGGGCGCACTGGATGCACCGCTCGCGGTCCAGCAGGATCTGCGACGACAGCGCGATCGGCTTGGGGAAGGTGCGCTTGGTGTCGCGGAAGCGGCTCTCGCCCCGGCCGTTGGACATCGCCTGGTTCTGCAGCGGGCACTCGCCGCCCTTGTCGCAGATCGGGCAGTCCAGCGGGTGGTTGATCAGCAGCAGCTCCATCACCCCGTGCTGGGCCTTGTCGGCCACCGGGGAGGTGAGCTGCGTCTTGATCACCATGCCGGGCATCACCTGCGTGGTGCAGGAGGCCTGCGGCTTGGGCATCGGGCGCCCGTTGCCGGCGTCGGGGATCTCCACCAGGCACTGGCGGCAGGCGCCCACCGGGTCCAGCAGCGGGTGGTCGCAGAACCTGGGGATCTGGATGCCCAGCAGCTCGGCGGCCCGGATGATCAGCGTGCCCTCGGGCACCTCGATCTCAAAGCCGTCGATGGTGCACTTGACCATCTTCGGCCGCTGTTCGACCTCTGCGGAGGTCTTGTCGGTGACCGTCACTGCTCACCTGCCCAAACGGTCGACTTGGCGGGGTCGAACGGGCACCCGCCCTCGGTGATGTGCGCGATGTACTCGTCGCGGAACAGCTTGATGGACGAGGTCACCGGGCTGGTGGCGCCGTCGCCCAGCGCGCAGAAGGACCGTCCGAGGATGTTGTCGGACAGGTCCAGCAGCGTCTCCAGGTCCTCCTCGGTGCCCTGGCCGTTCTCCAGCCGCCTGAGCATCTGCTTGTACCAGTAGGTGCCTTCGCGGCAGGGGGTGCACTTGCCGCACGACTCGTGCGCGTAGAACTCCGACCAGCGCAGCACCGCCCGCACCACGCAGGTGGTCTCGTCGAAGATCTGCAGCGCCCGGGTGCCGAGCATGGAGCCGGCCGCGCCGACGCTCTCGAAGTCCAGCGGCACGTCCATGTGCTCCTTGGTGAACAGCGGGGTGGACGAGCCGCCGGGGGTCCAGAACTTCAGATCGCGGCCCTTGCGCATGCCGCCGGCCATCTCCAGCAGTTCGCGCAGCGTGATGCCGAGCGGCGCCTCGTACTGGCCGGGCCGGGTCACGTGCCCCGACAGCGAGAAGATCCCGAAACCCTTGGACTTCTCGGTGCCCATCGAGGCGAACCAGTCGGGCCCGTTGGCCACGATCGAGGGAACCGAGGAGATCGATTCCACGTTGTTGATCACGGTGGGGCCGCCGTAGAGCCCCGCCACGGCCGGGAAGGGAGGCTTGAGCCTGGGTTGGCCGCGGTAGCCCTCCAGGGAGTCCAGCAGCGCGGTCTCCTCGCCGCAGATGTAGGCGCCGGCGCCGGTGTGGACCACCACGTCCAGGTCGTAGCCGGTGCCGAGGATGTCCTTGCCGAGGTAGCCGGCCTGGTAGGCCTCGGCGACCGCCTGCTGCAGGCGGCGGATGACGTGCAGCACCTCGCCGCGCACGTAGATGAAGGCGTGGTGGGAGCGGATCGCGTAGGCGCTGATGATGATGCCTTCGACCAGCACGTGCGGGTTGGCCATCATCAGCGGGATGTCCTTGCAGGTGCCCGGCTCGGACTCGTCGGCGTTGACCACCAGGTAGCGGGGCTTGGGGCTGTTGGGCGGCAGGAAGCCCCACTTCATGCCGGTGGGGAAGCCGGCGCCGCCGCGGCCGCGCAGCCCGGAGTCCTTGACCGCCTGGACGATGGCGTCCGGTTCCATCCGCAGCGCCTTGCGCATGGCCTGGTAGCCGCCGGTGCGTTCGTAGGCGGCCAGGGTGAAGGAGTCCGGCTGGTCCCAGTTGCGGGACAGCACCGGGGTGAGAGTCGTGCTCATTTGTGGGTGTCCCCTTGTGTCTGGGAGCCTGCGGCGGGCTCGTCGGCCTCGGGAGCGGACGCCTGCGGCGGGGGAGCCTGCCAGTTGCGTTCCTTGGCCAGCTTCAGCCCGGCCAGGGTCGGCTCGCCGGCCTGCACGCCCTCGCCGGCCCGGCCGTCGGGGAAGCCGGCCAGCACCCGGGAGGCCTCCTTCCAGGTGCACAGCCGCTTCGGGCCGCGGGTGGGGGCGACCTCCTTGCCGGCGCGCAGGTCATCGACCAGCTGCTTGGCCTTCTCGGGAGTCATGTTGTCGAAGAACTCCCAGTTGACCATGACCACCGGCGCGTAGTCGCAGGCGGCGTTGCACTCCAGGCGCTCCAGCGAGATCTTGCCGTCCTCGGTGGCCTCGTCGTGCCCGACGCCGAGGTATTCGGACAGCTCCTCCCAGATCTGGTCGCCGCCCATCACCGCGCACAGCGTGTTGATGCACACCCCGACGTGGTATTCGCCGACGGGCTTGTGCTTGTACATGGTGTAGAAGGTGGCGACCCCGGTGACCTGGGCGGGGGTGATGCCCAGCTGCTCGGCGCAGAACTCGATGCCGTCGGAGGTGATGTGGCCGTCCACCGACTGCACCAGGTGCAGCAGCGGCAGCAGGGCCGAGCGCGGCTTGGGGTAGCGCGCGATGATCTCCTTGGCGTCCCGTTCGAGTTGGGCGCGGGTTTCGGGTGAGTACGCCATCAGCGGTCCACCCCTCCCATCACGGGGTCGATGCTGGCGACGGCCGCGATCACGTCGGCGACCATGCCGCCTTCGGTCATGGCCGGCGTCGCCTGCAGGTTGGTGAAGGACGGGTCTCGGAAGTGCACGCGGTAGGGGCGGGGGCCGCCGTCGCTGACCACGTGGACGCCCAGTTCGCCGCGGGGCGATTCCACCGCCGCGTACGCCTGGCCGGCCGGGACCCTGAAGCCCTCGGTCACCAGCTTGAAGTGGTGGATGAGGGCCTCCATGGAGGTGCCCATGATGTGGGCGATGTGCCGGGGCGAGTTGCCCATGCCGTCGGTGCCGATGGCCAGCTGGGCGGGCCAGCCGATCTTCTTGTCCTCGATCATCACCGGGCCCTTGGTGACCGAGAGCCGGTCCAGGCACTGCTCGATGATCTTGAGGGACTCCTCCATCTCCTGCATGCGCACCAGGTAGCGGCCGTACACGTCGCAGGTGTCCTGGGTGGCCACCTCGAACTCGTACTTCTCGTAGCCGCAGTACGGCTGGGTCTTGCGCAGGTCCCACGGCAGCCCGGTGGCGCGCAGCACCGGCCCGGTGACGCCGAGGGCCATGCAGCCCTCCAGGTCCAGGTAGGCGATGTCCTTGGTGCGGGCCAGGAAGACGGGGTTGGCGTCCATCAGCTTGCGCAGCTGCTTGATGCGCCCCGGCATGCGGTCCAGGAACTCGCGGACCTTGGTGAACCCGCCGTGCCCGATGTCCTGGGCGACGCCGCCCGGCCGGACGTAGGCCATGTTCATCCGCAGCCCGGTGATCTCCTCGAACACGTCCAGGGCGTACTCGCGTTCGATGAAGCCGTTGAGCATCACCGTGGTGGCGCCCAGCTCCAGCCCGAAGGTGGCGATGGCCACCAGGTGGGAGGAGATCCGGTTGAGCTCCATCATCATCACGCGGATGATCTGGGCCCGCTCGGGGATCTGGTCGGTGATGCCCAGCAGTTTTTCCACCGCCATGCAGTAGGCGGTCTCGTTGAAGATCGGCGAGAGGTAGTCCATCCGGGTGCAGAACGCCGGGCCCTGCGCCCAGGTGCGGAACTCCATGTTCTTTTCGATGCCGGTGTGCAGGTAGCCGATGTTCACCCGGCACTCGTCGACGGTCTCGCCGTCCAGCGTCAGGATCAGCCGCAGCACGCCGTGGGTGGAGGGGTGCTGGGGGCCCATGTTGACCACGAGCCGCTCATCGGAGCCGTCCTCGGCGGCGGCGGTGACGACCTGGTCCCAGTCGCCGCCCTGCACGCCCAGGACCTTGCCCTCGGTCGCCTCCTCGGCGGCGTAGGCGTCGTACTCGGTGTATTTGGCAGAGCTCATCAGGCGTACGACCTCCGCTGGTCGGGCGGCGGGATCTCCGCGCCTCGGTACTCGACCGGGATTCCGCCAAGGGGGTAGTCCTTGCGCTGGGGGTGACCCACCCAGTCGTCGGGCATCTCGATGCGGGTCAGCGCCGGATGCCCGTCGAAGATGATCCCGAAGAAGTCGTAGGTCTCCCGCTCGTGCCAGTCGTTGGTCGGGTAGATCGACACGATCGACGGGATGTGCGGGTCGGCGTCGGGGCAGGTGACCTCGATGCGGATCCGCCGGTTGTGGGTCATCGACAGGAAGTGGTAGACGGCGTGCAGCTCGGCGCCGGTGTCGGAGGGGTAGTGCACGCCCGACACCCCGGTGCACAGCTCAAAACGCAGGGCGGGATCGTCGCGCAAGGTCTGGGCGACCTGCGGCAGGTACTGCCGGCGCACCACGAAGGTGATCTCGCCGCGGTCCACCACCACCCGCTCCACGGCCTCGCCGAAGTCGGGGAAGGCCCGCTCCAGCGCGTCGGCGACCTCGTCGAACTCGCCCGGCGTGCCGGTGCCCTCCGGGCCGCCGTAGGGGCGGGGGCTGGAGACCTTGGGGGCCTGCCGGACGACCAGCCCGCCGTAGCCGGAGGTGTCGCCGCTGGTCTTGGCGCCGAACATGCCCTTGCGGACGATCGGCTGGGCCAGCGGGTCGGCCGCAGCCGGGGCGGGCAGCCGGTCGGCGGCCTGCTCGGCCTGCTGCTCGGGGTTCTGACTGCTCATTTAGATCGCTCCCTGCTGTCCCAGCAGCGGCAGGCGGCGGCGCTTGGCCTCTTCCAGCTCCTGGATCTGCCGCTTGCGGTGCGGGCCCAGCTTGGTGTTCTGGATCTTGTCGTGCAGCTTGACGATGGCGTCGATCAGCATCTCCGGCCGCGGCGGGCAGCCGGGCAGGTAGATGTCGACCGGGACGATGTGGTCCACGCCCTGCACGACGGCGTAGTTGTTGAACATGCCGCCGGAGGAGGCGCACACGCCCATGGCGATGACCCACTTGGGCTCGGTCATCTGGTCGTAGATCTGCCGCAGCACCGGCGCCATCTTCTGGCTCACCCGGCCCGCCACGATCATCAGGTCGGCCTGCCGCGGCGTGGCCGAGGCGCGTTCCATGCCCCAGCGGGAGAAGTCGTGGCGGGGGTCGCCGGCGGCCATCATCTCGATGGCGCAGCAGGCCAGCCCGAAGGTGGCCGGCCAGGTCGAGCTCCGGCGAGCCCAGCCCACCACCTGCTCGACCGTGGTCAGCAGGAATCCGCTGGGGAGTTTCTCCTCTAGGCCCATGGCTCGCCCGCCCTCCTCACTCGCTGTGCGGCCGGTTCACCGTCTTTGCGCCGCAGCGCCGGCTGCATGCGGCTGGACTCGCGGCTCATCTTCAGTCCCACTCCAGACCGCCGCGCCGCCACACGTAGGCGTACGCGACCAGGACGGTGACGATGAACAGCACCATCTCGACCAGCGCGAAGATCCCCATGCTCTCGAAGGCCACCGCCCACGGGTACAGGAAGATGATCTCGATGTCGAAGACGATGAACAGCATCGCCGTCAGGTAGTACTTGATCGGGAAGCGTCCGCCGCCCACCGGCTGGGGGGTGGGCTCGATGCCGCACTCATAGGCTTCGAGCTTGGCCCGGTTCCAGCGCTTGGGGCCGACGACGGCGGACATCAACACCGAGAAGGCCGCGAAGGCGAATCCCAGTGCTCCCAGCACGACGATCGGAACGTAGAGATCCATGTCTCTACACCCCCTCCTCGGTTCGTACGGCGTTGTACGGGCTGGACGCCGCCGATGGGGTCGCCTCCAGCGAGGCGCGGGGCGAGCTCGCCACCGTGGCACCGGTCACGGCGCGGTTGTGAGATGCGCCATGGCCACGGGTGGCCACCTTAGCCAGGACGCCGATGTGCACGTCCCGCGGGGGGTGCCCCATGTCGGTCGGTTCTGTGGCGAACGTCCGGAACGCCGTCTTTTGCGCTCCCGGACGTGCGGCGCAGTGGGATCGCCGCAGCACGGCCGGGCCCGGTGTGCCCGGCCGTGTCACGATGCGTCCCCTCGCCGAGTTCATGCCGCCGGCGCCGCCTTCTTCAGGGCGTTGATCACCCGGTCCATCGCGTCGCCGCCGCGCGGGTCGGTGAGGTTGGCCAGCAGCTTGAGGGTGAAGCGCATCAGGGTGGGATGCGGCAGCCCGTGCCTGGTCAGGAACTTCATCACCCGGGGATCTCCGATGGCCTGCACGAAGATCCGGCCGAGGGTGAAGTAGCCGCCGTGCTGCTCCTTGAGGATGCGCGGGTACTGGTGCAGGGTGCGTTCCCGCCGGCCGGGGGTGGAGCGGGCCAGCGCCTGCACGATGGTCTCGGCGGCCAGCTTGCCGGACTCCAGCCCGTAGTCGATGCCTTCGCCGTTGAAAGGGTTGATCATGCCGCCGGCGTCGCCCACCAGCAGCAGGCCCCGGGTGTAGTGGGGCTGGCGGTTGAAGCCCATGGGCAGGGCGGCGCCGCGGATCGGGCCGGTGGCGTGGTCCTCGTCGATCTGCCACTCCTCGGGCATGCCGGCGGTCCACTTGCGCAGCATGGCCCGGTAGTCGACGTTCTGGAACGCCTTGCTGGTGTTGAGCAGGCCCAGCCCGACGTTGGACAGCCCGTTGCCGAGCGGGAACACCCAGCCGTAGCCGGGCAGCAGCCGCTGGCCGTCCCACAGCTCCAGCCACGACTCCAGGTACTCGTCGTCGTGGCGGGGGGTGCGGTAGTAGCGGCGGACGGCCACGCCCATCGGGCGGTCGGTGCGCCGCCGCAGCCCCATGGCCAGCGACAGCCGGCTGGAGTTGCCGTCGGCGGCGACCACCAGCGGGGCGCGGTAGGAGACCTCCTGGCCCTGGTACTTGGCGGTGACGCCGACGATGCGGCCGGTGCGCTCGTCGACGATGGGGCCGGTGACGTTGCAGCCCTGCTGCAGCCGGGCGCCGGCCTTGGCGGCGTGCTCGGCCAGCAGCCGGTCCAGGTCGGTGCGGGCGCGCACCAGGCCGAAGTCGGGGAAGGAGGCCAGCTCGGGCCAGTCCAGTTCGATCTTGACCCCGCCGCCGTAGATGCGCAGGCCCCTGGTGCGGGCCCAGCCGGGCGCATCGAGGTCGACGCCCATGGAGATCAGGGCCCGTACGGCTCGGGGGGTGAGGCCGTCACCGCAGATCTTGTCGCGGGGGAAGGTGGCCTTCTCCAGCAACAGCACGTCCAGGCCGGCCTGGGCCAGCCAGTAGGCGGTGGACGAGCCGGCGGGTCCCGCACCGACGACGATGGCGTCCGCCCGCCCGGAGGATTCGGTCACTGCGGTGTTCCTTCGCTCGTTCGCTTGTGAAGGACTTCACAAGGATCCAGAGGGAGTCTATTCCTTCGGCGAGAGTGATGTGTACCTAACTCCCCGCCGCCTTTGGAGCGGTCCGAACATCCTTGTCCGGATCCAAGGGGCCGTTCGTCCCGTTTTTGCGATCTGATTGAGACTCAGGCGGGGTTGACCGCGTGGTGCAGGGCCACCACGCCGAACGTCAGGTTCCGCCAGCGCACCGACCCCCAGCCGGCCGCGATCAGCCGCTGCGCCAGCTCCCGCTGCCCCGGCCAGGCCAGGGTGGACTCGGCCAGGTAGCGGTAGGAGTCGGGGTTGGAGCTGACCCGCGCCAGCAGGGGCAGCCCGTAGCGCAGATGCAGCCGGTGCCCCAGCGCCAGCAGCCTGTTGGGAGGGTGGCTGACCTCGCACACCAGCAGCCGGCCGCCGGGCTTGGTGACCCGGCGCAGCTCGCGCAGCGCCAGATCGGTATCGGCTACGTTGCGCAATCCGAACGAAATGGTCACGGCGTCGAAGACGCCGTCGGCGAAGGGCAGGCGCAGCGCGTCCCCGGCCACGAAGCGCGGCCGGCTCCCCTCCGGCAGCCGCCCGGTACGCCGCCGGCCCACCGTCAGCATCCCGAAGGAGAAGTCGCAGGCCACCGTGCGCGCACCGGCCTCGGCGAAGGGGATTGAGGAGGTGCCGGTGCCCGCCGCCAGGTCCAGGACCCGCTCCCCGGGCCGGACGTCCAGCGCGGCCACCACCGCACGGCGCCACCGCCGGTCCAGCCCGCCGGTCATCAGGCTGTTGAGCAGGTCGTACCGCTCGGCGGTGCCGTCGAACATGGCGGCCACTTCCTCCGGCCGCTTGTCAAGAGAAGCCCTGGTCATGTCCAACACCTTAGGAGGCGCGCCGGGCCGCGCCCACGGCGGTGAGGGGTGGACGCGCCCGGGCTCAGTCCTCCTTGGCGCGGGACTGCTCGAATCTGCGGCGCCGCTCCTCGATGCCGGAGACCACGACCGCCGAGAACGCCTCGCGCTGGCGCGCCAGCAGCACGTAGCTGACGATCCCGCTGACCAGCACGGCCACCGCCAGCAGGACCATCCAGGAGGCGGAGTCGGCGTAGTCCAGCGGCAGCACCAGGTAGAGGATGCCGGCTGTGACGGCGAACACGGCCAGCCTGGCGGCGGTGTAAACGAGTACGGAACGCATGGCGCTGCCGAGTCTATGCGAGGACCTCGGTGAGCAGCGCAGGGTCGGCGTTGCCCCCCGACAGCACCGCCACGTACGCCGATGCGGCGGGCAGCTCGTCGCGGTGGAACAGGTAGGCGGCGACGGCGACCGCTCCCCCGGGCTCGGCGATCAGGCGGGCCTGCCGGGCCAGGCGCCGCATGGTCTCGCGGATCTCCGGCTCGCGAACCGTGATGATGTCGTCCACATGCTCCTTGATGTGGGCGAAGGTGAGCGAGCCGACCCGCTGGGCGCGCAGCGCGTCGGCGATCGTGCGGCCGACGTCCTCGGCGGGCCAGGTCACCGGCCGGCCGGCCAGCAGCGAGGCGCGGGCGTCGGCGGCCAGCTCCGGCTCCACCCCGATCACCTTGGCCTGCGGGCGCATCGCGCGCACGGCGGCGGCCACCCCGGCGATCAGCCCGCCCCCGCCGACCGGCACCAGCACCACCTCCACCTCCGGCGCGTCCTGGGCGATCTCCAGCCCGACGGTGCCCTGGCCGGCGATGACGTCCAGGTGGTCGAACGGGGGGACCAGGGCGAAGCCGTGCGCCTCGGCCAGGCGCTCGGCGGTGGCGACGCGGGCCTCGTGGGTGGGCTCGACGAAGACGATCTCGGCGCCCAGCCGCCGGCAGGCCTCCACCTTCACCCCGGGGGCGGTGTGCGGGATGACCAGCACCACGGGGATCTTCAGGCGGCGCGCGGTGTAGGCCACGGCCTGGGCGTGGTTGCCGCTGGAGTGCGCGACCAGCCCGCGGGCGCGCACTTCCCGCGGCAGCCGGGCGATGGCGTTGTAGGCGCCGCGCAGCTTGAACGCCCCGACCGGTTGCAGGGACTCGGCTTTGATCAGCAGGGGCGGCTCGGCGAGGGGGTAGGGGATCAGCGGGGTGCGGACGCACACCCCGCTCAGCCGGGCCGCCGCCGCCTTGATGTCGGTCAGCGTCACCAGTTCGGCGGCCGGCGATCCGCCACGCCCTTCCGGCGCCGGCTGCCGCAGGACCGTCTCATCGTGTCGGGTCACTCCGGACATGAGGCTGAGACTATGCGCTCGGTCGCGGCGGGGCCGAAGAGGGCATAACGGCAGGTCCCCGGCGGTGCCCAGTGGGGACATACGGGACGCTGCGACGGATGTGACCAAAGCTCACGTTTACTTCCCGTTATCTTTGCAGGTCATGCCACTACTCACCGTGATGTTTTGCGAAACCAAGGGAGAAATCGGTCCCCGCCCGGCACACTAAGAATCTGTCCACCCGCACCGGAAGCGGGACAAAGGGGGAGAGAACAACGTGGAAAGCACCAGCGAGCGCCTGCTGACCCCCGGAGAGGTGGCCGCGCTCTTCAGGGTCGATCCCAAGACGGTGACCCGGTGGGCCGCGGCGGGCCGGATCAGCAGCATCCGTACACCCGGAGGCCACCGTCGCTTCCGCGAGTCCGAGGTGCATGCGCTGCTGCGCGGGGAAGAGCCGCTGGCCGAGCAGTCGTCGGGCCGCTGAAGCGGCACAGGCCGCGCCGGCCTCTGCGGGCAGTCGCGCCGAGACCTGCGGGGCACCGGCATAGGGCCGCGCCCTGCCGGCCGCCGTGGCCGGCCGTCCCACCGGCCGCCGTGGCGGTCCGCCCGGCAGCCCCGGCCGCGATGCAGGTCACAGAGCCGCAGCCGGCTCACGGGGATGTGATCTGCCAGGTCATCGGGAGGCACTGAGGGTCTGTCGCGGCCTTCGCCCGCGGCGGGTGCGGCCCTGTCCTCGGCGGCCGGAGCCGAGTCGCTGCGCGCAGCGGTTCGATGCGCCCCGCCGGCAGCGCGGTCACCGGGCCTCCTCTCAAGCCACGGTTCCGGGAAGTGAGCACACCGGCCCCGGCGACGCGCTCCTTCCGCGTCGTCGCGGCGTATGCCACCGGCAGCCCTACCGACGCTTCTTCACCACGTGGTCTCACAATGCCGGTAACGGGGGTCTCGACAGCGCCTGTCGCCCTTGTGGGCATCGCATCGCCCTGACTTCACCGCCCCGGGGAACGGCATGTCGAAAAAAGTTCACTTCCTGTGGAAACGGGGGGTCGAAATGGGGGTTCATTCCTCGGTCTGCGCGGCCTTCCATTCCTCGAACTGCCGGCGCAGCGCCTCGTCTCCGGCCCGCCAGCCCCGCCGCCTGTCCTCCAGCTCCTCTTCGGTCAGCGCCTGGGCGACGAGCCGGTCGTAGTCGGGGTGCCCGGGGGCGATCTCCACATAGCCCTGGCCGATGGTGTTCCCGTCCTCGGTGACGGCGCTGTGTGGGACGCGCAGGGTGCCGTCGGGAAGCCGGATCACGTACACCGTCGATCACCTCGGCTCAAATTCCGTATCTGCGGTTGAAGAACAGCATCACATCGAGCGCCAACCGGATGTTGCCGCCGAGCATGTCGACCAGTGCGGGCCGTTGCCGGGACGAGATCGCGGCGAAGGCGTCGGCGAAGAACTCCCGCCGGCCCAGCTCGGCGGGCTGGCGGTGGAAATCGCTGGCCAGATACGGCAGGCAGCGGGCGTACAGCGCGCGGAAATCGGCGCTGTCGGACCGCCAGCGCCCGCCCTCCCCGTCGATGTCGTCGAGGGCGTGCCCCACCTCGTGCATCATCACATCCGGGGTCGGCGAGGGCCGGTCGCCCACCACGATCTTGCGGTCGCCATAGGCCCCGGCGCAGATGTCCCAGGTGGCCCGGCCCGACGGCAGCGGCCGGCCGGACAGGTGCCCCATGTGGTCCAGCTGCGGCACGCCGCCCTGGCCCACATAGATGCCCTCCAGCTCGCCGGCCAACCGCACCTTGAGCGCATCGGGCAGCTCGGCCAGGCTGTCGATCGCCCGGACCACCTCCGGGCTGGGCGCGCCCTGCGCCGCGTCCCACTGCCGGTGCAAGATGCCCTCCAGGACGCCGCAGTGCCGCAGGCCGTCGCCGCGCGGCGGCACGTCCGGCGGGTGCGGCTGAGCCCGGGGCAGCTCGGGGTCCAGTTCGAAATCCCGCAACCGGTAGCCGGGGCGTTCGGCCACGGCGGGCCCGGCCCCGGGGACGGCGGGGCGCCGGTCGCCGCGTTCGGTACGGCCGTCCGGTCCATGCCGCACCGTCAGGTCGTCGTCCCGCCCGCCCTTGCGGAACCTGCCCCACCTGTCGCGCGGCTGGCTGGCGCGGGGACGGGTGGGCAGCCAGCGCGGCCCGCGCCCGGCGGGGGGCTGTTCGGGAGGGGAGGAGGCGAAGTCCTCCTCCGGCCGCTCGCGGGACCTACGGCGAATTCCTCGGTACCGCATCCACCCCGCCTCTCGGAACGTCCGGGTGCCCGGCCGGTGCGCCGCCGGAGCCGTCCATGGCAGGGTAAAGCGCGCGCCGGTGCCGCGTCGACACGAGGTCAGCACTCGGGTCACCGGTTACGCTCAATGCATGCTCTATGTGGTGCTGGGCCTGATCATCGTTGGGATTTGGCTGTTCTGTCTGTTCGACGCGCTCACCACCGACGAGGCCGAGGTGCGGCTGCTGCCCAAGTTCGGCTGGTTCCTGATCGTGCTGTTCGGCTTCATCCTGGGGGCGCTGCTGTGGCTGGCCCTGGGCCGTCCCCGCATCCCGGTGGACCCCTCCGGCGCCGCCCTGGGCTCTTCCGCGCCGCGTCCCGCGGCGCCGCGCGGGCCCGACGACGACCCGGAGTTCCTGCGGAGCCTGGACCGCCGCATCCGCGGCGAGGACTGAAAAAGCCCCGCTTCGCAGCCGCTCAGGTCACAGTTTCCCGCCCGGCCGCACCCATGCGTCCCGGACGCGAACCGGCCGAGGCCGCACTGGCCCCGGCCGGTTGCGATCGCCTCATCCTCAGCGGGGAGGGTCAGTCCGCGTAGGAGTGCATCCCCTCGAACATGTAGTTCACTCCGAAGAAGTTGAACAGCAGGGCGGCGAAGCCCACCAGCGAGATGACCGCGGCCCGGCGGCCCTTCCAGCCGGCGGTCGCCCGGGCGTGCAGGTAACCGGCGTAGATCACCCAGGTCACGAACGACCAGACCTCCTTGGGATCCCAGCCCCAGTAGCGGCCCCACGCCTCGTCGGCCCAGATCGCGCCGGCGATGATGGCGAAGGTCCAGATCGGGAAGGCGAACACGGTGACCTTGTAGGCCAGCCGGTCCAGCACCTCGGCGTCCGGCAGCAGCGCCAGCAGCCCGCCCTTCTTCTCCCCGGGGGCCTCTTCCCGGGCCTCCTCGCGCTCCTGCCGGCGGGCGCGCAGCAGGTAGAGGATGGTCGCCGCCCCGCCGACGGTGAACGCGCCGGTGGCGACGATGGCGGCGGTGACGTGGATGGCGATCCAGTACGACCGCAGCGCCGGGACCAGCGGGCCCACCGGGGTGTACAGCCAGATGGTGGCCACGCCGAGGGCGAGCACCGCGGCGATCATCACGAACGCGCCCAGGAAGCGGGCCCGGTAGCGGGCCAGCACCACCAGGTAGGCGGTGACGGCGGCGAACGCGATGGCCGTCAGGAACTCGTACATGTTGCCCCACGGCCAGCGCTCGGCGGCCCAGCCGCGGGTGACGAGGGTGCCCAGGTGGGCGCCCCAGCCCAGCACGGTGATCAGGACGGCGAACCGGCCCCAGTCGGTCTTGCCGCGTCCGCCGCCCTCCTCGGCGCCGCTCTCGCTTTCCTCGGCGGCCTCCGCCGCGGCCACGGCGCTCGACCCGCCGGCGTCCACGGCGGCGCCGACCAGCACCTTGGCGGGCTGCTCGGCCTGTTCCCGCTGTCGCCGGCGCAGGCCGAAGCCCAGGTCGAGCGCGTAGCCGACCATCGCCACGACGTACAGCAGCACGGCGCCCAGCGCGAGCTGGTCGCTCAGATTCGCGAGGTCGCTGTCGGCCACGCTGGTCACTCCTCGGTCTTGTCGGTTGCGTCGCTTGCGCCGGCGCCGGAGGGGTCGTCCCCGGGGCCGGCGGGCGGGACGGCACGGCGCAGTGCCGCCACCAGGTCGTCGAATTCGGCGGTCGGGTTGCCCAAGGTCAGCCCGCCGATCTCCACCACGGTACGCCCGCCCCCGGCAGGGGTCGCGCGCACCCACACCCGACGGCGCCGCACCGTGAAGGAGACGACCACGCCGGCGATGGCGATCACGGCGGCGATCAGGGCGGGCAGCCGGCCGGGGTCGTGGTTGACGGCCAGGCTGATCCACTCCTGCGTGCCGTCGAAGGTGATCGACCCCGCTCCGCCGGGAAGCTCGAAGGTCTCCCCCTGCCGCAGGATCTTCGAGCCGCCCTTGATGGGCTGGAGGGTCTTGCCGATGCCCTCGATCCGGTACACCGACTGGGGGGTGCCGGAGTCCAGGCCCAGGTCGCCCTTGAAGGCCATCAGCGAGATCGTCGGGTTCAGCGGGGCGGGGAAGGCCGACAGCACCCTGCCCTTGTCGGTGTCGGCCACGGCGGTGGGCCAGAACACCGCCTGGAAGGCCAGCTGCTCGGGCCGGGCGTCGGGGACCTTGATGACGCCTTCGGAGGTGAAGGCGCCCTCCTCCATCGGCAGGAACGGCACCGCGCCGCGGAAGGCGATGTCGCCCTTGCCGTCGCGCACCGTGAAGCGGGGCGCATAGCCGTGGCCCAGCAGGTAGACCTTGGCGCCGCCGACTCCCAGCGGCCGGTTGACCTTCAGGTCATAGGCCTTCTCGGGGGAGTCGTAGCCCTCCCGGTAGTAGATCTTGGCGGTGTAGTCCAGCGGCTGCCCGCGCCGCTCGCCCTCCAGGACGTACTCGGCCTTGAAGTCCTCCAGCCGGATCGAGAAGGGGGCCAGCCGGTCGGGGCTGAAGCGCCGTCCCGGGGAGAACTGGTCGTAGTAGGCCAGGGTGTTGGCGAAGGCGCCGCCCTCGGTCAGCAGGATGTTGCCGCGGTAGCCCAGCAGCGCGCCCGCCGCCACCGCGAACAGCAGCACCAGCAGCGCCAGGTGGAAGACCAGGTTGCCGATCTCGCCCAGGTAGCCCTTCTCGGCCGCGACCGAGCCCGTCCCGTCGGCGACCCGAAAGCGCCGGCCGCGCAGCAGGGCCCGGGCCTGCGAGAGCACCTGCTCGGCGTCGCGGTCGGTCTCAAAGGACGCCGACTGCGGCAGCCGTGACAGGTTGCGGGGGGCGGCCGGCGGCTGGGAGCGCATCGCCCGCCAGTGCTGGCGGGCCCGCGGGATCACGCAGCCGGCCAGTGACACGAACAGCAGGGTGTAGATGGCCGCGAACCAGGGGGCGGCGAACACGTCGAACAGCGACAGCCGGTCCAGCCAGGGACCGAGCGTCGGGTGCTCCTCCAGGTACCGGGCGACCTGTTCGGGGGCCTGGCCCCGCTGGGGCAGGAACGATCCGGGCACCGCGCCCAGCGCCACCAGGAACAGCAGGATCAGCGCGGTGCGCATGGAGGTGAGCTGCCGCCAGCTCCAGCGCAGCCAGCCGACCGGTCCCAGGCCGCGCGGCGCCTGGGGGTCCTGTGGAGCGGCGGGCGCTTCGGTGGCGGCCTGCTGCGTGTGCGTCATGTCAGATCACCGTCTCGAAGCCGCCGATCCACGACTTCAGCTCAAGGGTCAGCTCGCCCCACAGCCCGGTCACCAGCAGCACCCCGATGGCCACCAGCATCCCGCCGCCGAGGCGCGTCACCAGGCGGTAGCGGCGTTTGATGAGGCCGAAGGCGCCCAGCGCCCGCCGGTAGGCCAGCGCCGTCACCACGAACGGCACGCCCAGCCCCAGGCAGTAGGTCAGCGACAGCAGCGCCCCGCGGCCCGCGCTGGCCTCGTTGAACGACAGCGCCTGCACCGCCGCCAGGGTGGGCCCGATGCAGGGCGTCCAGCCGATCCCGAACAGCGCGCCCAGCAGCGGCGCCCCGGCCAGCCCGGCGGCCGGCAGCCGCCCGGACTTGACGGTGCGCTGCAGTCCGGGGATCAGCCCCATGAACGCCAGCCCGAACACGATCGTCAGCGCGCCGAGCACCCGGGTGATGGGGTCGGCGTACTCCAGCAGCCAGCGGCCCAGCCCGCCGAAGGCGGTTCCCGCGCTGACGAACACCACGGTGAACCCGGCGACGAACAGCGCCGCCCCGGCCACCAGCCGGCCCCGCCGCTGCCGCTGCAGGTCCACCCCGGACATGCCGGTGACGTAGGACAGGTAGCCGGGCACCAGCGGCAGCACGCACGGGGAGGCGAAGGAGACCAGCCCGGCCGCCGCCGCCAGCGGCATGGCCAGCAGCAGCGAGCCGCCGGCGACGGTCTCGGCGACCCCTTCGGTGATCCCTGTCATGGTCATGGCAGCGCTCGTCCTCCGCGCGGGGGCACGGCCCGCTCCTCCCGCGTTCCGGCGTCGCTCGTCTCGGCCCTGCCGCGGCCGCTGGCGCAGCTCATCCCTCTGCGACGACCCGGTTGATCAGCGGGTTGAGCTTGGAGTAGGTGGTGGCGCCGATGACGCGCACCGCCACCCGGCCCTGGCGGTCGAAGATCAGGGTGCTGGGCACCGCGTTGGGCGGGATGTCGCGGAAGGCCAGCATGAGCCGGCCGTCGCCGTCGAAGAGGCTGGGGTAGGTGATGCCGAAGCTGCGTTCCATGGCCAGGGCCTGGTCCTTGGCGTCCTTGAAGTTGACGCCGACGAACTCCACGCCCTTGGACTTGTGCTCCTGCGACAGCTTCTGCAGCGTGGGGGCCTCGCCCCGGCAGGGCGCGCACCAGGACGCCCAGAAGTTCATCACCACGACCTTGCCGCGCAGGTCGGCCAGGGCCAGCGGCTCGCCGTCCAGGGTGGTGCCCGCGACGTTCGCGACGGTCTTGCGGGCGGCGGGCGCGATGACCTGGGCGGTGCCGTCGCCGGCGATGAAGCGCTCGTCTCCGCTGTCGGGTCCGCCCTGGGAGGCGGTGGTGCCCGCGCATCCGGCCAGCAGCGCGCAGACGGCCACGACGGCCGCGGCGGCGGCCTTGACTCCGGGCATGGGAACTCCTACTACACGACGTAGTACATCACTGTAGTGGGGGGTTCAGGCTCCCGGGACCGTGGGGCGCCGCACCAGGTCGGCGGCGGGCTCGGCATAGCTCACCCCCACCAGCCGGACCCCTTCGAACGTCAGGCTGGTCACGCTGGCCAGCTGGCACTGGCGGTGCTTGGGGTGGTGCCACAGCCGCCGTTTTTCGGCGTACCGCCGCAGCGTCCAGATCGGCAGCTGGTGGCTGACGCACACCGCCTCCCGGCCGCGGGCCGCGTCCCGGGCGGCGATCACCGCGGCCTTCATCCGCGCGGCGATCTGCTTGTAGGGCTCTCCCCAGGACGGCCGGAACGGGTTGATCAGGAACGGCCAGTGCGCGGGGCGGCGCAGCGAGCCCTGCCCCACCCCGAACGTCAGACCCTCGAAGCGGTTGCCGGCCTCGATCAGCCGCTCGTCCACCGTCACCGGCAGGCCGAAGAGCTCGGAGATGGGCGCCGCGGTCTCCAGCGCCCGCTCCAGCGGGGAGGAGAAGATGGCGGCGACGTCACGGTCGGCGAACCACTTGGCCGCCGCCTGTGCCATGAGGACGCCGTCTTCGCTGAGGTGGTACCCCGGCAGCCGTCCGTACAAGATCCCTTCGGGGTTGTGCACCTCGCCGTGCCGCAACAGATGAACGATCGTCTTCTCACTCATGGCGGAGGCCAGACTACCTGCGCGCACGACCACCGCCGTCCACGGCCCCACCCCGAAGGCCCCCGTCAGGGCCGCTGCGCGGCCACGACCGTCGTCTTCTCGTCCCTTCCGGCCGGCTGCGGGGAGCGGGCGGAGGCGCGCAGGGCGTCCAGGGCGGCGCAGATGGCCGGGCGGCGGGCCGCCTCCTGGCGCCAGACGGCGTAGATGCGGCGGATGAGGGTGGGGCGCAGGGCGACGACGCTGACGCCCGGCGGGATGTCGCAGCGGCCCAGCCGGGGCAGGACGGCGTTGCCCAGCCCGGCGGCGACCAGGGCGAGCTGGCTGGCGAACTCGTAGACCATGTGGCCGATGCGCGGCTCGCGCTCCACCGAGCGCAGCGTGCGGACCAGCCAGTCGCAGCAGATCGAGCCGGGGGTGGAGCTGATCCAGCAGTCCCCGGCCAGCTCCTCGATGCCGACCACGTCCCGCCCGGCCAGCGGGTGGGCGGCCGGCAGCGCCACATCGGCCACGTCCTCGCAGATGCTTCCCTTCTCCAGGCCGTCGGGGACGGCGAAGGGCTCGTTGTTCCAGTCCTGGACGATCGCCAGGTCGATGTCGCCGCGGGCCACCAGCGGCAGGCTCTCCAACGGGTCGTACTCGCGGACCAGCACCCGCAATCCGGGGTGGTCGGCGCGCAGCGCGGCCAGCGCGGCGGGGACCAGGCCGCGCACGGCGGTGGGGAAGGCCGCGATCGTCAGCTCCCCCACCACCGCGCCGCGGTGCGCCTCCAGGTCGGCCTCGGCCTTTTCGACCATGGCCAGGATGCTCTCGGCGTGCGCGACCAGCAGCTGCGCCGCGTCCGTCAGCCGGACTCCCCGCCCGCTGCGCTCCAGCAGCTTGTGCCCGGTCTCCCGCTCCAGCTTGGCCAGTTGCTGGGAGACCGCCGAGGTGGTGACGTGCAGCGCTTCGGCGGCGGCGCTGACCGAGCCGTGGACGGCCACCGCGTGCAGCGCGCGCAGCCGATCGAGATCGAGCATGAAGTAAATCTAAATCTGAAAAAACCGCACTTCCACCGGCTTCTAAAACGATCAGGACGGCGGGCCGGTCTCAGCCGAGCGCCTCGGCGGCGGCGCGGGCGGCGTGCGGCATGGCCTCCACCACGCGGTCCAAGGCGGCCTCGTCGTGGGCGGCCGACAGGAACCACGCCTCGTAGGCCGACGGCGGCAGGTAGACCCCGCGGTCCAGGGCGGCGTGGAAGAAGGCGGCATAGGCCTTGGTGTTCTGCCGCTGGGCGGCGGCGAAGTCGCGGACCTGCTCGTCGGTGAAGAAGATCGAAAACAGCGTGCCGGCGACCTGCAGGCGGTGCGGGACGCCCTCCTTGGCCAGCGCCTCACTGGCGGCCCGGGAGACCACCGAGGCGGCGCGGGCGATGGTCTGGTAGACCTCCTCGGTGGCGTTGCGCAGCGTGGCCAGCCCGGCGGCGGTGGCCAGCGGGTTCCCCGACAGGGTGCCGGCCTGGTAGACGGGACCGGCCGGGGCCAGGTGCGCCATGACGTCGGCGCGCCCGCCGAACGCGGCGGCCGGCAGCCCGCCGCCCATGACCTTGCCGAAGGTCATCAGGTCGCCCGCCACGCCCTCCAGGCCGTACCAGCCGGTGCGGGAGGCGCGGAAGCCGGTCAGCACCTCGTCCATGATGAGCAGGGCGCCGTGCCGCTCGCACAGCGCCTTCAGCAGCCGGTTGAAGTCCTCCAGCGGCGGGACCACGCCCATGTTGGCCGGGCACGCCTCGGTGATCACGCAGGCGATCTCGTGGCCGTGCCGGCCGAAGGCCTCCTCCACCGCGGCCGCGTCGTTGTAGGGCAGCACGATGGTGTCGGCGGTGGTGGCGCCGGTGACGCCCGGGGTGTCCGGCAGCGCCAGCGTGGCCACCCCCGAGCCGGCGGCGGCCAGCAGGGAGTCCACGTGCCCGTGGTAGCAGCCGGCGAACTTGACCACCTTGCTGCGGCCGGTGAAGCCGCGCGCCAGCCGGATCGCCGACATGGTGGCCTCGGTGCCGGAGTTGACCAGCCGCACCATCTCCACCGGGGTGCGCGCCACGATCTCCTCGGCCAGCTCCACCTCGCCGGGGGTGGGGGCGCCGTAGGAGGTGCCGCGCTCGGCGGCCCGGGTGACGGCCTCCACCACCGCCGGGTGGGCGTGGCCGAGGATCAGCGGCCCCCACGAGCAGATCAGGTCCACATATTCGTTGCCGTCGGCGTCGATGAGGTACGGGCCGCGCGCGGAGGCGATGAACCGGGGGGTGCCGCCCACCGCCCGGAAGGCTCGCACCGGGGAGTTGACCCCGCCCGGCACCACCGCGTTCGCCCGCTCGAACAGCCGTTGGGAGTGATCGATGCCAGTCATCCGACCAGTCTCTCAGTCGCAATCCGATGAAGACACTTGACCCGGGCCGTCAATGGCCGATATCCACCCATCTAAATCAGTGCGGGGTTCGCCGTCGACAAGGGTCGGTGCCCGGGCCGGTGGCCGAGGCTTGCTGATCGTCTGCCGGGCCGCACGAACCGGAGGGAAGCGAAAAGAAGTGGTGGACGGCTGGACGGTCCCCGGCTTCACACACGTGAAAGAGCTGGGGCGCGGCGCCTCCGGGCGGGTGATGCTGGCCGTCGACGACGTCACCCGCACCGAGGTCGCCATCAAGTACCTGGACGAGCGGCTGTGGTCGGACGCGTCCTGGATGCAGCGGTACCGGGCGGTGGCCCGGCGCATGACCCAGGTCGAAGACGAGGCCATCGCCGACCTGTACGACCTGGTGGAGGGGCCCGGCGGCGCGGGCGCGGTGGTGATGCAGCTGGCCCGTGGGATCAGCCTGCGGCGGATGCTGGACGTCCAGGGCCCCACCGGTCCGCTGGCCGCGCTGGCGGTCTTCGGCGGCTCGCTGGCCGCGCTGGGCGCCGCGCACCAGGCCGAGGTGGTCCACCAGGACTTCAAGCCCGGCAATGTGCTGGTCGAGCCCACCGGCGAGATCCTGGTCACCGACTTCGGGATCGTCCCGCCGCGCGCCTTCGGGGACGAGCCGCCCGGCACGCCCGCCTACGCCGCGCCCGAGCTGTGGGACGGCGCCCCCGCCTCCCCCGCCTCCGACCTGTATGCGGCGACCGTGGTGTTCTACGAGTGCCTGACCGGACGCCGCCCGTTCGATGCGGCGGGAAACGGCGGCAAGGCGCTCGCCGCGCTGGCCAAGGCGCACCGGGAGGCGCCGATCCCGGCCGACGCGGTGCCCGGCCCGCTGCGCGGCCTGATCCTGGCGGGCCTGGCCAAGGACCCCGGTGACCGTCCCGGCTCGGCCGAGGACTTTTTGGCCATGCTGGAGGAGGCCGCCGTCTCCGCCTACGGGCCGTCCTGGGAGGCCCAGGGCGCCGGGCGGCTGACGGACATGGTCACCGCGACGCTGTCGGCCCCGCCGCCCGCCCGGCCCGAACCGGCCGGCACCGCCCGTTCCGCGGCCCCCGCCGCCGGCCTGCGGAGCCGGCGGCTGCTGGTGGGCGCCGCCGGGGCGGTGGCGGCGATCGCGCTGGCCGGGGGCGCGGTGCACGTCCTGAGCGGCGGGCAGGACCGGCCCGGCGGGCAGGACGTGCTGCTGCCGACGGCCGCCGCCGAAGGCCCCCGGCCGGACCTGTCGCCCACCCCGGGGCCGGGCGCGGCGCTGGCCGCGCGGATCGAGCGGACGGCGGCGCGCCATCCCAGCGCGTCCTTCTCCTTCCGCCGCTCGGGCTGCTGCGGGGCGGCCGTCACCGCCAAGGGCCGGTTCCGGCTGGTGAGCGGGGGGGAGCCCGCCTACTCGATGCTGGTGTCCAGCAGCGACCCGCAGACCCGCCGCACGGCCCGCACCATCTTGATCGACGACACCGCCTACGTGCGCACGGGCGCGTCCTGGCAGCCGGTCCCCTCGGCGGGCGCGCAGACCCAGGGGTATGCGCCGCTGGCGGCCGGGGTGCGCGGGGGCACGTCCGTGGCGAACGTCGCCAAGCTGGTGCAGGGCAGCACCTCGCTGCGCCAGGTCGGACGCACCTACCGGGGCGTGGTCCCGATGGCCGCGCTGGTGGACGAGCCGCTCTACAACGACCTGACCCGCGCCACCGGGGCGAAGCGGGCGGTGTTCGCGCTCGCCCTGGACTCCTCCGGGCTGCCCCACCGGCTCCATGTCACCGTCGGCTCGGGCGACAAGGCCGTCACGTTGCGCACCGCCTACGCCAGGTGGGGGCAGCCGGTCTCGATCACCGCCCCCCGCTGAAGGCGCACCCGCCTTCAGCGGGCTCTCAGCAGACCGCCTCGCAGCAGTCGGAGAGGATCTCCAGCACCCGCACCGGGTCGGGCAGCAGCGCCCCGTCCGGCGGGCGCACCCAGGTGACCTCGCCGCCGGGGAGGATGGAGGGGGGCGCCACCACGTAGCTCTCCCGGCAGTGCCAGCGCAGCCCCGGGGAGTCGTCGATGGTCTCCGGGGAGCAGTCCAGGTGGCACGACCACCACTCGTCCTCGTCCTCGGGGGCGCCCCGGGTGGCGACGAAGAACAGGTGGCGTTCGGAGCCGAGTGCGGCCACCGGGCCGACCGGGCTGGTGGGGCCGGGGCCGGAGTAGCGCCGGCCGATCCGCTCCAGCGCCATGCGCCCGGCCGCCGCCGGGACGTCGAAGACGTCGAAGACCCGCCCGGTGGGCAGGATGATGTTGGGCTGCCGGTCGTCGTCCCACCAGCGTTTGATCGTCTCCAGGTCGGTGGTGGCCTGGATGGCCCAGGCCGCCGAGACCGGATGCGCCCCCGGGGCGGGACAGCCCACCCGGTCGCAGGAACAGGCGCGGTCGCCGTCGAACAGCGGACGCGCCCCGGGTACGCAGGGCCATCCCAGGGCGGCGTACTCCTTGGCCGCGGCCCGAAGGCGGCCCCGCGCCCGCTGCCGCCTGGCCGCCGAAACCGTCAGCATCATGGCTCCCCCCAGTCCAGCGGGCCGCCGGATGGCCTCGGCCGAGGCGACCCGCGAATGCCGACGCGTGCGCCGGTGCCTTCGTCCTCCGTTACCCGATAATGACGGGCGCCATTTTCCGGACGAGCACCAACCCCCGGAAACGATCCCAATTGACTAGGAAGACATGATCCCTATGTGACATGTGTGACATGAGGGAAAACCGGGGCCGCTCCTCGGGTCAGCGGGAGGTGAGCCGGCGGGCCACCTCGGCCGCCCAGTAGGTGAGGATCAGATCCGCGCCCGCCCGGCGGATGCCGATCAGCGACTCGATGATCACGCGCTCGCGGTCCACCCAGCCGCGCTCGGCGGCCGCCTCGATCATCGCGTACTCGCCGCTGACCTGGTAGGCGGCGACCGGCACGGTGACGGCGTCGCGCACCCGGCGGACGATGTCCAGGTAGGGGCCGGCGGGCTTGACCATCACCATGTCGGCGCCCTCCTCAAGGTCCAGCATGACCTCCCGCAGCGACTCGGCGGCGTTGGCCGGGTCCTGCTGGTAGGCCGAGCGGTCCCCAAAGCGCGGCGCGCACTCGGCGGCGTCCCGGAACGGGCCGTAGTAGGCGGAGGCGTACTTGGCCGAGTACGCCATGATCGCCACCTGGTGGTACCCGGCCCCATCCAGCGCGGCGCGGATGGCGCCCACCTGGCCGTCCATCATCCCGCTGGGCGCCACCACGTGCGCGCCCGCGGCGGCCTGCGCCACGGCGATGGAGGCATAGCGCTCCAGCGTCGCGTCGTTGTCCACCTCGCCGGAGGGGGTGAGGATGCCGCAGTGGCCGTGGTCGGTGTACTCATCCAGGCACAGGTCGGCCATCAGCACGGTGTCCTCGCCCAGGTCGCGGGACAGCTCGCGCAGCGCCCGCTGGACGATGCCGTCGGGGTCGTCGGCCGCCGACCCGGTGCCGTCCTTATGCGCCGGGACGCCGAACAGCACGATCCCGCCGACCCCGGCCTCCACCGCCTCGTGGGCGGCCTTGCGCAGCGAGTCCAGGGTGTGCTGGACGACCCCGGGCATCGACGGCACCGGCTGCGGCTCGGCGATGCCCTCCTTGACGAACATCGGCAGGATCAGGCCGGCCGGGTCCAGCCTGGTCTCGGCCACCAGGCGGCGCAGCGCCGCGCTGCGCCGCAGCCGCCGCGGCCGGGCGACGGGGAAACGGGCGGTCATGCTCTTCACCTCGCACGTGGCAGGGAACGCGCCGTCAGCGGCGCCGGCGGGCGCCGCGGCGCATCTGGCTCGGCTTGCGCAGCGGCTCGCCCGCCTCGATCTGGGCGGCCCTGCGCTTGGCACCGTACTCGGCCAGTGCGTCGGCCAGCTCCAGGGCCGAGGGCTTGGCCGCCATGACGTCCACCCGCAGCCCATACTCCTGGGCGGTCTTGGCGGTCTGCGGGCCGATCACCGCGATCACCGTGACGTTGTGCGGCTTGCCGGCGATGCCGATCAGGTTGCGGACGGTGGAGGAGGAGGTGAACAGCACCGCGTCGAACCCGCCGCCCTTGATGGCCTCGCGGATCGGCGCCGGCGGCGGCGCGGCCCGCACCGTCCGGTAGGCGGTGACGTCGTCGCACTCCCAGCCCAGCTCGGTCAGCCCGGCGATGAGGGTGTCGGTGGCGATGTCGGCGCGCGGCAGCAGCACCCGGTTGATCGGGTCCAGGTCCTTGTCGTACGGCGGCCAGACCTCCACCAGGCCCTCTCCGGACTGCTGGCCGGTGGGCACCAGGTCGGGGGTGACCCCGAACTCCATCAGCGCCTTGGCGGTCTGCTCGCCGACCGCGGCGACCTTCAGCCCGGCGAAGGCGCGGGCGTCCAGGCCGTAGTCGTCGAACTTCTCCTTGATCGCCCGCACCGCGTTGGTGGAGGTGAACACCACCCACTCGTAGCGGCCGGTGACCAGGCCCTTGACGGCCCGGTCCATCTGCTGGGGGGTGCGCGGCGGCTCCACCGAGATGGTCGGCACCTCTTCGGGGACCGCTCCATAAGAGCGCAGCCGCTCCGACAGGGAGGCGGCCTGCTCCTTGGTGCGCGGCACCAGCACCCGCCAGCCGAACAGCGGCTTGGTCTCAAACCACGAAAGTCGCTCCCGCCAGCCCACCACGTCCCCTACGATGATCATCGCCGGGGACTCCATGCCCTTGGTGTCGGGCACCAGGCGCTGCAGCGTGGTGACCACGGTCTCCTGCTCGGTGGTGGTGCCCATGCTGGTCATGGCGGCCGGGGTGGACTCCGGGCGGCCGGCGGCCATCAGGCCCTTGGCCACCTCCGCCACCATGCCCTCGGCGCCCAGGATCACCAGCGTGGCGTCCGGGGAGGAGAACTCCTCCCAGTCGACCCCGCCGCGGGAGGCGTCGATCACGCGGACCTCGCGGGTGCGCGAGTCGGTCAGCGGGATGCCGGCATACCCCGGCACACCGGTGACGGACGAGACCCCGGAGACGATCTCGAACGGGATCCCGTCCTTGGCGCACATCGCGGCCTCCTCGGCCAGCGAGCCGCCCAGCACCGGGTCGCCGCGCAGCAGCCGCACCACGGTGCGTCCGGCCTTGGCGGCCTCGCCGACCAGCCTGACCGGGTCGCCGTCGGCGACGTCGAGGATCTCGGCGTCCGGACGGCAGTGCGCCAGCACCTCGGCGGGGCAGATCGCCCGGTCCACCACCACCGTGTCGGCCTGGCGGAGTTTGTCGACGGCCCGCAAGGTCAGCAGTCCCGGGTCGCCCGGTCCCATTCCCACGAACGAGACCTCGGCCGGTGCGTTGCCCTCGGTGTTCCTGTTAGCGGGGTTCAATGTGACGCTCCCCCATCAACTGGTCGGCCCCCTGGGCGAGCAGCCGGGCGGCCAGCTCGCGCCCGATCTCCTCGGCCCGCTCCGGGTGGCCGCTGCCGGAAAGCCGTACCTGACGGGCGCCGTCGATGCCGGCGACGCACGCACTCAGGTGCAGGCTCGGTTGTTCTTCCTCTGCGCTGTCTTCGACGGTGGCGTAGGCGCCGACCGGGGCCGAGCAGCCCGCTTCCAGCACCGCCAGCACGGTGCGCTCGGCGGTCACCGCGGCCCGGGTGGGCGCGTGGTCGACCGTCGCCAAAAGCTCGATCAGATCGAGGCGGTCGCTGCGGCACTCCAGCGCCAGCGCGCCCTGGCCGGGGGCGGGCAGCATGTCGGCCGGGTCGAAGACCTCCACGACCGCGTCCCGCCGGCCGATCCGGCCCAGGCCCGCATATGCCAGCACCACCGCGTCCAGCTCCCCATCGGCCACCTTGCGCAGCCGGGTGTCGGCGTTGCCCCGGATGGGGACGATCTCCAGGTCGCCGCGCAGCGCCCGCAGCTGGGCCACGCGGCGCGGCGAGCCGGTGCCGACGCGGGCGCCGCGCGGCAGGTCGGCCAGCTTCAGCGGGCCGCACAGGGCGTCGCGGGGGTCGTCGCGCCGGTAGACCGCCGCCAGCGTGATGCCCTCGGCGGGCGCGGTGGGCAGGTCCTTCAGCGAGTGCACCGCGAAGTCCACCTCGCCGGAGATGAGCTTGTCCCGCAGGGCGCTGACGAACACGCCGGTGCCGCCCATCTGCGCCAGATGCGCCCTGGAGATGTCACCTTCGGTCGTTACCCCGACCAGTTCCACCGCATGCCCGGTGAGCCGGGTCAGCTCGTCGCCCACCCGCCGGGACTGGGTGGTGGCCATCAGGCTCTTGCGGGTGCCCAGGCGCAGTGCGGTCATGATGCGGGTCCTTCGATGTCGGGGCGCGCCACGGCCTCGGGCGCCTTGGGGTCCAGGTCGAACAGCTCGCGCAGCGCGGCCGCGTAGGTGTCGCCGCCGGGCGCCGCCGCCAGCTCCTTGACCCGGACGGTCGGGGCGTGCAGCAGCTTGTCGACCACCCGCCGCACGGTCTGGGCGATCTCGGCGCGGTCCCGTTCGCTGAGCGAGGGCAGCCGGCCCGACAGGCGGGCCAGTTCGGCCTCCACCACCTTGGCCGCCTTGCTGCGCAGCGCCACCACGGTGGGGGCCACCGCCGCCGCGCGGGCGGCGCTGAGGAAGGCGGTCACCTCATCGGCCACGATCCGGCGCACCGCCTCCACCGCCTTGGGGCCGACCGCGCTGGCGGCCTCCTCGGCGGTGCGCAGGTCGTCCAGCCCGGCCAGCGCCACTCCGGGCAGGTCGCGCACGGCCGGGTCCACATCGTGCGGCAGCGCCAGGTCCAGGAAGAAGCGCCGGTGCGGCGCCGGCGGGACCTGGTCGGCGGTGATCACCAGCCCGGTGGCGCCGGTGCAGGAGACCACCAGCTCGGCCTCGCCCAGCGCGCCGGGCAGCTCCTCCATGCGGATGGCGCGGGCGGGCACCTCGGCGGAGGCGGCCAGCCGCTGGGCCCGCTCGTGGGTGCGGTTGGCGACGATGAGCTCGCCGACCCCGCCGCGGGAGAGGGTGGCCACCGCCAACCCGCTCATCGACCCGGCGCCCACCACCAGGGCGCGCCGTCCGGCCAGCTCGCCCAGGTAGTTCTCGGCGACGCGGAGGCCCACGCTGACCAGGGACGCCCCGGCCTTGTCCACGCCGGTCTCCGAGTGCGCCCGCTTGCCGACCCGCAGCGCGTGCTGGATCAGCTCATGCAGGTCGCGGCCGACCGTGCCCTCGGCCTTGGCCAGTTTGAACGCCTCGCGGATCTGGCCGAGGATCTGGCTTTCGCCGATGACCATCGACTCCAGCCCGCAGGCCACGGAGAACACGTGCTGCACGGCACGGTCCTCGTAGTGGACGTACAGGTGCCGGCTCAGCTCCTCCAGCGGCAGCGCGGCGTGCCGGGCCAGGCGTTCGGAGATGTCGGAGACGCCGCCGTGGAACTTGTCGACCACGGCGTAGACCTCGACGCGGTTGCAGGTCGAGACGATCAGCGCCTCGGCCACGTGCGCCGACTCGTGCACCTCGTGCAACAGCTTGGTCAGTTCATCGCCGGCCGCCGCCGCGCGTTCGAGCATGGCCACCGGCGCACTCCGGTGGCTGAGCCCGACCACCAGGATGGTCATGCCTCAACCGCCTCTATGTACTGCGAAGTGCCGGAGGGCTTTTCCCCCTCCTGCCGATCACCATGCGCATCCGCACTTGCGTCCGGATCGGTCTTCAGGCGATCGGCCATCTCTCCCGTCCAGTCCTCATCCGCCGTCTCGGCCGGCTCGGCATCGCCCGGGCCGCCGGCCTTGCGCTGCTCGTGGAAGGCCAGGATCTGCAGCTCGATGGACAGGTCGACCTTGCGCACGTCCACGCCTTCCGGCACCGACAGCACGACCGGGGCGAAGTTGAGCACGCTCGTCACGCCCGCCGCCACCACGCGATCGCACATGCTCTGGGCGGCCGCCGCGGGGGTGGCGATCACCGCGATGGACACCCCCTGCTCGGCGATCACGCTTTCCAGTTCGTCGATGTGCCGGACGGTCAGCCCGCTGATGCGCTCGCCCACCACGGAGGGGGAGGAGTCGAACAGGGCGGCCACCCGGAAACCGCGGGAGGCGAACCCGCCGTAACCGGCCAGCGCCCGGCCCAGGTTACCCACCCCGATGATGGCCACCACCCAGTCCTGGGTGAGGCCCAGCTCACGGGAGATCTGGTAGACGAGGTAGTCCACCTCGTACCCGACGCCCCGGGTGCCATAGGAGCCCAGGTGCGACAGGTCCTTGCGGAGCTTGGCGGAGTTGACCCCGGCCGCGGCGGCCAGTTCCTCGGAGGAGACGGTGGCCACTCCCCGTTCCTGCAGGCTGTGCAGCACGCGCAGGTAAACCGGCAGCCGCGCCACCGTGGCTTCGGGAATCCCGCGATCGGCGCGGGTGCGGTTGTGTCGACGTGTCACGGCCTGCTCTTTTGGGCTTGACGCCAGGGTTGAGTCTGACCAGGCCCGATCTGCCGACGGCCGGGCGGGTGACTGCGGCCCGGCCGCCTTGGGCCGTCACCCAGATTAACCCTTGTGAACATGCGCACAAAGCCCATGCCCGATCGACCACCCTGCTCGGCAATCCTGGCCGGCTGACGTTTCCGCAGGTCAGAAGGGGTGCAGCCGGAGCCGGGCAGCGCCGGGGGCACCCGATCGCACCGCCTTGGCTGTGACCCACGGAACACAGCCACGTTTCCAGCAGTTTACTGGCGATCCGCCAATAAGCGACATGCCCGCTTTTTCGAGTTCTATTCGTTCGTCAGCCGTGGCGGGCTTTGGCGACGGCCTCGCGCAGGCGAGCCTCATCCACTCGCCAAAAATCGTGCTGGACACCGTTGACCAGCGTGACGGGGATCTGCTCCCAGTAGCGGCGCAGCAGCTCCGGCGACTGGGTGATGTCATGCTCCTCCCAGTCCGCCCCCATCTCCTCGGCCACCCGGACGATCACTTCCCGGGCCTCATCGCACAGATGGCAGCCCGGCTTGCCGAGCAGCGTGATGGTCACCGGAGCGGTCATGAGCGGTCCTGAGCGGTCAGCGAGGACAGCGGCACGATCTTGGCCGCGGTCAGATTGAGTTCGATCACGTTGGTGGCCGTCACATACGGCCGGGACTCGGCCAAAAAGCGCTGCACATGCGGCAGCCGCTGGTGGTCGGCGAAGGCGGTCTGGTCGCGGAAGAGCTGGTAGACGATGCGCTGGGAGGGAGCGCCGGTCACCTCGTGACAGGCGAAGACCAAGGTGTCGGGCTCCTGCCGGCGGGCGGCGCGGATCGCCTCGGCGGCCAGCCGGTCGAACGCCTCGCCCGCCCCGTCGGCCAGGGTGTAGACGGTGATCCGCCCGCACAGCGGAGAGGCCGGCGGCGGCACCGGCGGCTCGCCCGGCAACGGCCGCTCGCCGGTGGGCACCCGCCCGCCGGACGGCTGCGGCGGCACGGGCGGATGGCCGCCGGGAGGCTGGACCTGGGTAGCGGCCGGGTCCACGGGGGCCGCCGCATAGGCCTGCTCGTCGTAGGGCTGCTCGCCGTAATGCTGATCGTCGTAGTGCTGATCGTCGTAGCCGCCCTGGTACTCCTGGCCGGCGTCATGATCGTCGTAGCCGGTGTGCATCTCATAGCCGGGCTCGGCGTGCTCATGATCGCCATAGCCGTCGCCGTACTCGTCGTAGCCGTCCCCGCCCTGCTCGGCGGGCGACGGCAGACGGCCCACGCCGTACCAGACCAGCCCGGCGGCGCCGGCCAGCGCCAGGGCGGCCAGAAAGCCGGGCAGAAAGCCGCGGGTGCCGCAGATCACCAGGACCTCGGCCAGCGCCACCAGCGCCACCGGCATCAGCAGGGCGTAGGCCTCGCCATCCTGCTTGGCGGCCCGCAGCGCCAGCATCGCCAGGCAGGCCACCAGCGACAGCACCGCGACCCCGTGCGCCAGGTCGATCAACACCAGCGGCAGCGTGTCGTAGTGCCGGCCGGGATTGGGCAGCGACCTGGTGAAGGACCCCTTGAGCGGGTCCAACAGCAAGATCACCACGGCCACGACCGTGTAGGAGATGCCCAGCAGCCAGGAGGCGAAGCGCAGCTGCATCACCCGGGTGATCAGCACCGCCATTCCCAGGGCCAGCCAGACCGGGGCCAGCAGCGCGCCGCCGACTTCCATCAGCCGGAACAACAGGCCGCGGAAACCCAGCAGGAATCCCAGCGTCATCCCGATCAGCGCGACGGAGACGCCGCCCAGCGCCAGGCACCAGGCGATCAGATATGGCAGCCGTTCTCGTCTGGCGCTTTGGATGAGCAACCCGGTGGCCGCCAAGGCACCAAGGGTCGCCAGCAGCGCCGGGATACCTTGAAGCATCTCGCGCCCTATGGTGCCTGATCGAAAGGAGTGACGCGTACCGAGGGGCGAAAGACAGTGACCACCCGGACACTTCCCAAGGCCCCGCCGGGACGGGTCTTCCCAGGCCCACGAGCACGTCCAGACACCGGCGTTGCCTGTCTACCCACGGGTATCTAGAGTGTCCATTCCCGCCGGAGGCCCCATCAGCCCGAGGAGAACGCATGGGCAGCCTGACCCTCGACGTCCACTCCCCAGCGATCTCCTGGCGATCCCGGCCCGGCGGCGCGCTGCGGCAACCGGCCGCCGGCCGCTCCCCCGCGGCGAGCGGAGACGAGATCAAGGCCCTGGTGCTGCGGGCCCGCGAAGGCGAGGCCGAGGCGTTCGGCGCTCTCTATGACCGCTATGTGGAGCTGGTCTACCGCTACGTCTACTACCGGGTGGGGTCGCACCCGCTCGCCGAGGACCTGACCAGCGACACCTTCCTGCGGGCGCTGCGGCGGATCGGCGACTTCAGCTGGCAGGGCAAGGACTTCGGCGCCTGGCTGGTCACCATCGCCCGCAACCTGGTGGCCGACCACTTCAAATCCGGCCGGTTCCGGCTGGAGGTCTGCACCGCCGAGCTGCTGGAACCGGAGCCGGCCGCGCCCGGCTGCGAGGTGGAGGACCCCGAACGGCGGGTGCTGGAGGCGATGACCCACCGGGCGCTGCTGGAGGCGATCCGCCGGCTGAACTCCGAACAGCAAGAGTGCCTGGTGCTGCGCTTCCTGCACGGCCTGTCGGTGGCCGAGACGGCGCTGATCATGGGCAAGAAGACCGGCGCCATCAAGGCCCTGCAGTACCGGGCGGTCCGCTCCCTGGCCCGGATGCTGCCCCCGGATTTTTGACGCCGCGCGTAACCCGCCCGCGGTCCGCTCGTTCTTGCGGGCATGGCGAGGAGCGGGAGAAGAGGGCGCCGCGGCGCCTACCGCCGCCGGCGCGCCGAACTGGAGGCGCTCTCCCGGCTGCGGGGCGCCCGGGTCGGGCCGGATGCGGACTTCCGGGCGGCGCTGCGGGAACGGCTGGTGTCCGCCGCGCCGTCCGACCCGCGCGACACGCCCCGCTCCACCACGACGACGCCCGAGGACCCGCGGGCCGCGTGGGAACCACGGAAGGCGGACACGTGAGTGGCATCGCTTTTGCAGCCGAATGCGCGGCATTGCGGGCCGCGTTGATTAGGCTGCCAGGCATGCGGCGATTCTGGCGGCGCGCCGAGACGGACCATGTGCGCGCGGGCGAGGCGGCGGCCGCGGCCGCCAAGCCGCGCGCGGTCAGGCCCGAGCCGGACCCTGCGGCGGCGGCCTTCTTCGATGTGGACAACACGATGATGCGCGGCGCGTCCATCTACTACTTCGCCCGCGGGCTGGCCGCCCGCAAGCTGTTCACGCTGCGGGACCTGGCCATGTTCGCCTGGGGGCAGGCGGCGTTCCGGCTGCGCGGGGTGGAGAACGCCGAGCACATCGGCACCGCCAAGGAGGCCGCGCTGGCCTTCGTGGCCGGGCAGAAGGTCGAGGACCTGGTCCGGCTCAGCGAAGAGATCTACGACGAGATCATGGCCGACCGGATCTGGCACGGCACCCGGGAGCTGGCCATGGCGCACCTGGACGCCGGCCAGCAGGTCTGGCTGGTCACCGCCACCCCGGTGGAGGTGGCCCGGGTCATCGCCCACCGGCTGGGGCTGACCGGGGCGCTGGGCACCGTCGCCGAGACCCGCGACGGCGTCTACACCGGCCGCCTGGTGGGCAATCTGCTGCACGGCCCGGCCAAGGCCGAGGCGGTGCGGGCGCTGGCGCAGCGCGAGGGGCTGGACCTGTCGCGCTGCTCGGCCTACAGCGACTCCATCAACGACCTGCCGATGCTCACCACCGTCGGCCACCCGCACGCCGTCAACCCCGACCCGGCGCTGCGCGAGCACGCCAAGGCCCACGGCTGGCCCATCCACGACTTCCGCACCGGGCGCAAGGTGACGATGATGGCGTTGCCGGCCGCCGCCGGCGCGGGCGCCCTGGCCGGCGGGGTGGCCGCGGGCATCGCGCTGCGCCGCCACTACCACCGGGCCTAGCGGCCGCGGGGCTAAAACGCCGGGCCGCGCTCCAGGAGGGTGTCGTAGAGCATCTGCTGGACGGTCTCGCGGACGCGGTCGGTGAGCTCGAACACCGTCATCTGGTCGTCGGCGTCCTCCGGGCCCAGGCCGTCCATCGGCACCGGCTCGCCGAAGCGGATCAGCCACTTGGACGGCAGCGGCACCGCGCCCAGCGCGCCCAGCAGCGGGAACGTCGGGGTGACGGGGAAGTAGGGCAGGCCCAGCAGCCGGGCCAGCGCCGGGATGTCGCCGATCTTGGGGTAGATCTCCTCGGCGCCGACGATCGCGCACGGCACGATGGGGACCTGGGTGCGCAGCGCGATCCCGGCGAAGCCGCCGCGGCCGAAGCGCTGCAGGCGGTAGCGCTCCCGGAAGGGCTTGCCGATCCCCTTGTAGCCCTCGGGGAAGACCCCGACGAGCTCGCCCTTGGTCAGCAGGCGGACGGCGTCGGCCGGGTGGGCCAGGGTGTGCCCGGCCTTGCGGGCCAGGTGGCCCAGCAGCGGCAGCTGGTAGACCAGGTCGGCGCCCAGCAGCCGGACGTCGCGGTGGGCGTGGTCGTGCAGCGCCACCTGGAGCATCAGCCCGTCCAGCGGCAGCGTCCCGGAGTGGTTGGCGACGACCAGCGCGCCGCCTTCAGGCGGGACGTTCTCCAGGCCCCGCAGTTCGACCCGGAACCAGTGCTCATACAGCAGACGGGCCGCCGGGATCAGCACCGCGTCGGTCAGTTCGGGGTCGAAGCCGAACTCGTCGACCTCATAGCGCCCGGACAGGCGGCGGTGCAGGAAGTCCAGCCCGGCGGCCAGCCGCTCCTCCAGCCGGCTGCGTCCGGGCGGGTCGGTGGCGGCATCGGGGTTGATCGGGATGACCTGAGCCATGGGCGGCTCACTCGCGCCTTCTCGGGGTCTGCGCGCGCTCATCTCCGCGGTCCGTTCCGGGGCGGGACGGTGGTCAGGCCCTCAAAGCGGGAGGGGGGCGGCTGGGGCCGCGCCGGCGGCCGGGCGCGTTCGCCCAGCAGGCCGATGAGCCGTTCCACGGCCTCCTGCATGGGGCTGTGCCCGGGCTCGGCGGCCTGCAGGAAGTCCTCCAGCGCCGCCTCGGCCGAGTACTTGGGCCGCCAGCCCAGCTCGGCCGCCAGTTTCGAGCAGTCGATCACCCGTCCGTACATCAGCCAGCGCAGCAGGTCGGAGGAGAAGCCCGACAGCCCGGCGAAGCGGCGGCCCAGATCGCCCAGCAGTTGCGCGGACAGCTCCGGCACCGGCACCGACGGCCGGCCGGCCCGCCGCAGCACCTGCGACAGCAGCAGCACGCCGTCGCCGGCCACGTTGTAGCAGCCGGGGTGGTCCTCCACGGTCATCCGGCGCAGCACCTCCACCCCGTCGTCGGGGTGGACGAACTGCAGCCGGGGGTCGAACCCCAGCACGGTCGGCACCACCGGCAGCCGCAGGTAGCGGGTGAGGGGGGAGTCCACTTCCCGGCCCAGGAAGTTGGCAAAGCGCAGCAGGGAGACCGTCAGGTCGGTGCGGCGCCGCATCAGCCCCCGGACATAGCCCTCCACCTCCACCGCGTCCTTGGCGTATCCGGAGGAGGGCGCCTCCGCCGGCTCGTCGGTCTCGGTGAAGACCGCCGGGTCGCGCGGCGAGGAGCCGTACACCGCGGCCGAGGAGCGCACCACCAGCTTGCGCATGTCCGGCGAGCGCTGGCAGGCCGCCAGCAGCTGCATGGTGCCGATGATGTTGAGTTCTTTCATCTTCGAGCGCGGGCCGACCGGGGCGGTCTCCAGATTGAGGTGGACCACCGTGTCGACCCGCTCCGAAGAGATCACCTTGGCGATGCTCGGCGTACGGATGTCGACGCGTACGAACTCGGTGCGTCCCAGCGACGCCGTGGGGGGTACCGTGTCCACGCCGATGACCCGCTCGATGCCGGGTTCGGCCTGCAGGGCGCCCGCCACGCGGGCTCCCAGGAACCTGGACACCCCCGTGACCAGGACGACACGGGCGGCGGCGGAGGGCATACCGGACACAGTGCACCCCACCCCTTACGGCTATGTGGCCGGCTTGTTCACTTCTTGTTGCGGCGCTGGACGCGAGTCTTCTTCAGCAGCTTGCGGTGCTTCTTCTTGGCCATCCGCTTGCGACGCTTCTTGATAACAGAGCCCACGTGACCTCACTCGTCCAGGGTGTGCAGGGGATGGACACACGACACCCCGGCGACTAAGGCATCGGGGCGCTGTCCAACGGTCAAGCGTACCGCTGTTGGAGCGCATACCATGCCGCAGGTCCCGTACCCGCACGCTCCTGTGTGCAATACCGGCGTGTCCGTTACCGGGTCGGGGACATCCCGAGAACGTCCCCAGAACGTGCCATGGGACACGGGCGCGCCCGGGAGCCGCACGGCCGTCACTGTGATCCGTGCGATCGCTCCCCGCGGGAGATCCACCGCCTATGCGGCGGCGCTTTCTTTTTCCGGCATGCCGGCTCCGGACGGCCGGTTCGCCCGGCCGTCCGGAGCGGGGCCGCCGGTCTTTCCACCGGCCCCCGCCGGTCTCGTCCCGGCCCGGTGGCCGGGCCACCGGGCCTGTTGTCGTGTTCTCCTCCCCCCATGCCGCCGACCGGCCTGCGCCTTGGATTCCCGGCGTCCGCGGAGGCCTCGCGCCCCGCGGCGCCCGCGGTCATCCGGCTTCGATGAACGCGTCGCGCAGGTAGTCGTGTACGGCCTGTTCGGGGACCCGGAACGAGCGGCCCACCCGGATGGCGGGCAGCTCGCCAGAGTGGACGAGGCGGTAAACGGTCATCTTGGACACCCGCATCACCGCCGCCACTTCGGCCACTGTCAGGAACCTGACCTCACTCAGAGGTCGCTCGCCTGAGCCCATCGGACGCCCTCTTCCACACGTGCTGAGCACCGACCCTTCAGGTGACTTCGATCACGCACGTGTTTCTTCCCCCAGCGTAAATCGTGCAACCGTAGTCGCAAGAGGGAAGTTCAGGCAATCAGCCCCGCATGGGACATCAGGTATGCCGTCAGTGGCTCATAGCAAGCCGGGTGCACTCCGTCGTCCATCGGCACGGTGACCAGGATCCGCCCCTCCACTTCCCCTGCGAACAGGGCGGGATCGTTGCAGTCGGCGAAGCCGACGGTGTCGATCCCGGCCTGGCCGGCCGCCCCGGCCCAGCCATGATCGGCGATGGCCAGATCCGGCCAATTTTTAGATTCCGCTGGCGCAGAGCTATCCGAACCGTTAGAAGTCCCTGCCGCCTCGGACAGCATCGCCTCCATGGGGAACGGATCGTGGGTGTGGTGCAGCCGCCCGTCATCGTCCTCCAGCGCGGCGACCATGCCCTCCTCGTAGCGGATGCGGCGCCGCTGCGGGGCGGAGGCGCCCACCTCCGCCGCATAGGACCAGCCGGCCGCGGGCGTGAGGACGGTGCAGCCCCGCTCGCGCAGCGCCCGGCCCAGCGCCAGGTAGATCGGCATCAGCGTGGCCGGGTGCCCGGTGGCCAGCACCACCTTCTCCCGGCGCCGCGCCGCCTGGCCGATCCGCTCGGCCATGCGCTCCAGGGCGTCGATGGTCTTGTCCGGGTCGATGGTGTCGTCCCCGTACAGGTGCATCCGGTCCGGGTTCACCCCGCACATCCGCACCATCATTTCCAGCACCTCGCGCTCGGTCCACGAGCGCTTGAGGTCCAGCCCGAACCGGTAGTAGGGGTCGCCCTTGGCCATCCGCCGGTAGTGCAGCAGATTGCTCTGCCGCGGGGTGGCCACATCCCCGGCGATCATCGTGCGGATCAGGTGCTCGCGCAGCTCGGCGCGGGAGGGAACGGTCACGGCTCGCCCAGCGGATCCAGCCCGTGCTCGGGGAAGACCGCCTTGCGGGTCGCGCGGATCGCCTGGTCCACCGGATCGCTCGGATCGTAGCCGTTCCCCCACGCCGACTCCTCCCAGCCCTCGGTCTCGCCGGCCCGCTCCGGCGGTACGTCGGTCATCCGGCGGGGGGCGGTCTGCCCGGTGCGCCGCCGGGTGAAGTCGCGCCAGGCCTCCGGGGTGTCCGTCCCCGCCTCCAGCGGCCGTCCGGACGCCTCGGCCAGCAGGTGCGTCCAGGCCCGCGGCACCACCTGGACCAGCTCATAGCCGCCCCCGCCGGTGATGATCCAGCGCCCGCCCGCCGTCTCGTGCGCCAGCTTGTGCAGCGCCGCATAGGCGGCCCGCTGGCCGTCCACGGTCAGCGTCAGGTGCGCCAGCGGGTCCAGCACGTGGGTGTCGCAGCCGTGCTGGGTGAGCAGCACCTGCGGCCGGAAGGCGCGCAGCAGCGGCGGCACCACCGCGTGGAAGGCCCGCAGCCAGGCGGCGTCCCCGGTGCCCGGCGGCAGCGCCACGTTGACCGCGGTGCCCTTGGCCTCGCCCGTGCCGATCTCCTCGGGGAAGCCGGTGCCCGGAAACAGCGTGCGCGGCGTCTCGTGCAGGCTGATGGTCAGCACCCGCGGGTCGTCGTAGAAGGCCGCCTGGACGCCGTCGCCGTGGTGGACGTCCACATCGACGTAGGCGACCCGCTCGGCCCCGTTCTCCAGCAGCCAGGCGATGGCCAGCGCCGGGTCGTCGTAGACGCAAAAGCCGCTGGCCGCCGAGCGCATGGCGTGGTGCAGCCCGCCGGCGATGTTGGCCGCATGCTGGGCCCGGCCGGTCCAGACCGCCTCGGCCGCCGCCACCGACGCCCCCGCCACCAGCGTGGACGCCTCGTGCATGCCGATGAACACCGGGTTGTCGGCGGTGCCGAGGCCGTGCCGCAGCTGGGGCATCCCGGTGGAGCCGGCGTACCGCACGGCGGCGATGTAGGAGGGGTCGTGGATCAGCTCCAGCAGCACCTCCCCGGCCGGTTCGAAGCCGGTGACCTCCACGCCGGACTGGTCGAGCACGCCGTATTCGCGGGCCAGCGCCATGGTCAGCTCCACCCGGACGGGGTTGAGCGGGTGGGTGGGCCCGAAGTCGTAGGAGATGAGCCGGTCGTCCCAGAGAACCCGCAGGTTGCAGGGGCCGGGACGGTCGGATGGCGCAGCGCTGCTCATGCCCTCACGCTATCGCCCCGCGCCGCCGGCGCGCCCGGCCGACTCTCACGAAGATGCGACAAACAACCGTAGACGTGAATTATCCGCGCAAGTGGGCATTAGTTAACACCTAAGAAACATCGACCTGTGGGGTGCCGATGGAGCCGACGTCACCGGAACCTCCGGCGGCCTGCCGGCCGCCCGAGGCCAGCGCCGCAGATCCGGCCGTCGATCCGACGACCGCACCTGGCTTCTCCTCCGGCCGCCGTCCCAGCGTGCAGAGCGCGGTGCTCTCCCGCGCGCTGCGGCTCGGGCTGCGGCCCATCGTCCACCGGCTGCCCGGCCACCCGGTCGGGATCCGCACCGCCCGCACCGCCGTGGAGGCCGCCTCATTACTGGTCGGCCACCATCCCGGCGCCCGGGTACGGGGCGTGCGGATCCCGCTGGAAGACGCCGACGGCGACGGGCGCCACCTGGCAGGCGAGCTGCTCGTACCGGAAAAGGGCCAGGTCGGCGACGCCGCCGTGCTGTATCTGCACGGCGGGGGCTACATCATCTGCTCGCCGCGCAGCCACCGTCCGATCACCTCCCGGCTGGCGGTCGACACCCAGCTGCCGGTGTTCGTGCCGCACTACCGGCTGCTGCCCGAGCACCCCTTCCCCGCGCCGCTGGAGGACGCCCTGGCCGCCTACCGGTGGCTGCTGGAGGAGGGCTACCCCGCCTCCCGGATCGTGATCGCCGGCGACTCGGCCGGCGGGCACCTGGCCGCCTCGCTGACCGGCGAGATCTGCCGCACCGGCCTGCCCACCCCGGCCGGGCTGGTGCTCTACTCCCCCTGGGTCGACCTGACCTGCGAGCTGTCCCTGGAATACGACGCCCAGGTGCGCGACGCCTACCTGAGCGCCCACACCGTCCGCCGGATCGGCCGCCTGGTGATGGGCCAGGCCGAACTCAACGACCCGCGCCTGGCGCTGCTGGAGTGCTCCTGGAACGGCGTGCCGCCGGTGCTGATCCAGGTGGGCGGCGCCGAGGCGCTGCGCCCGGAGGCCGAACGCCTGGCCGCGGCCCTCACCGAGGCCGGCACCGACTGCCGCCTGCAGGTCTGGGAGGGCCAGTTCCACGTCTTCCAGCTCCTCAACCGCTTCCTGCCGGAGGCCCGCGCCGCGATGGACGAGACCGCCCGCTTCATCCGGTCCGTCCTCACCGACCCCACCGCCTCGGGCTCCGGCGCCGTCGCCTGACGACCGGACGCCCGCGAGAGCACCCCGACGCGACACGGTCACCGGACGATCAGCGAACCCCGGCAAGGCCGCCCGCCCCCCGGCCGAGCCGGCGCCCCCGAAGTCACCGAACTTTGGTCAGATGCCGTGGCGACCGCGACGGACGTCCTCGACCAGCCGCCGGAAGCCCGCCGACCGCAGAACCAGCCTCGCCCCGTCCGGATTCTTGGAGTCGCGAACGGCGACGACGTCACCGAACGCGGCGAGCTCGACGCACTCATTGCCGGTGGCGGTGCTCTTGGAGCTCTTGCGCCAGGTGACACGGGAAAGATCCGGGGAGATGCGCATGGCGGCTACCTGGGCTCGGTGGCGAGATCGGCTATGAACTTCAGGACTCGTCCTCATCGAGTGCCGCTTCCCGCATACAGCCGAACGGCACATTACAGCGGGCCACATGTTCGGCGCTTCTGATGCGGGCATGGCCGTACGCCCTCCGAGTAAGCGATGCCGCGGATCAAGCGGGTCGGCGTAGCCGAGGACAACGAACGAGCCATCGGCACCGGCTGCTGCGGGCTGTGCCTGAAGCGGCAGGTCGCCGGGCGGGCGTGGTCATTCGGTGCGGAGGGCGGTGACGGGGTCCAGGCGGGCGGCGCGGCGGGCGGGGGCGACGCCGAAGAAGATGCCCACGGCGGCCGAGACGGTGAAGGCCAGGAGGGGGGACCACCAGGTGATGGTGGCGGGGACCGGGGACAGGGTCGTGATGGCCAGGGCGCCGGTGATGCCCAGGGCGATGCCGATCGCGCCGCCGATGGAGGTGAGCAGGACCGACTCGGCCAGGAACTGGGCGAGGATGTCGCGGCGGCGGGCGCCCAGGGCCTTGCGCAGGCCGATCTCGCGGGTGCGCTCGCGGACGCCGACCAGCATGATGTTGGACACCCCGACCCCGCCGACCAGCAGGGAGACCGCGGCGATGGCGGCCAGCACGCCGGTCAGCGCGTTCAGCACGGTGCCGACGGTGCCCAGCAGCTGGGTCTGGGTGATCGCCGAGAAGCGTTCGCCCGGGTAGCGGCGCTCCAGCGCGTCCACCACCGCGGCGCGCAGGCGGCCGGTGTCGGCGGCGGAGGGGGCGCGCAGCGCCAGGAAGTCCACCCGGTTCACGCCCAGCAGGCGCTGGGCGGTGGTCACCGGGATGTGCAGGTCGTTGTCGCGGGCCTGGCCGAAGGTCTGGCCCTTTTCCTCCAGGACGCCGATGACGCGGAAGCGGGCGCCGGCGATGATCGTCTGGCGGCCGACCGGGTCGACGTCGCCGAAGATGCGCTCGGCGACCCGCGGGCCGAGCACCACCACGCGGCGGCGGGACTCCACGTCGGTCTCGGTGAGGTAGCGCCCGCCGGGGCGCAGCGGGCGGTCGAAGACCTCCGGCAGGGCCTCGTTGGTGCCCAGCACGGTGGCGAACGCCTCGTTGCGCCCGGCCCGGACGGTCTCCCCGGAGCTGAGCGAGACGGCGATGGGGCAGTCCTCGCCGAGGGTCTGCCGCAGGTACTCCACGTCCGTCAGCTCCAGCCGCCCGGCGGTGGGCGCGGCGGTCAGGGAGAACTCGCCGGGGCCGACGAACACGATGTTGGAGCCCAGCCCCTCGATCTCCCGCTGGACCAGGTCGCGGGCGCCGCTGCCGAGCGCCACCAGCACCACCACCGCGGCCACCCCGATCACCACGCCGAACATCGTCAGCGCGCTGCGCAGCCGGTTGACCAGCAGCGCCTCCAGCGCCACCCGCAGCGATTCGGCCAGCCTCATCTCCTGCGTCCTTCCCCGCCCTTTTCCGGACGTCGCCTCATAGCCGCTGGGCGTCGTGCGGACGCGTCGGGCAGGTGTCGCGTTCGATCCGGCCGTCGCGGATGTGGATCTGGCGGCGGGCGCGTTCGGCGATGTCGGCCTCATGGGTGACCAGCACGACCGCCACGCCCTGTTCGGCGTTCAGCCGGGCCAGCAGGTCCATCACCTCATGGCCGGTGGCGGTGTCGAGGTTGCCGGTGGGCTCGTCGGCCAGCACCAGGCGGGGCTCGCCGACCAGGGCGCGGGCGATGGCGACCCGCTGCTGCTCCCCGCCGGACATCTGGGCGGGACGGTGGTCCAGGCGGTGCGCCAGGCCCACCCGGGCCAGCGCCTCGGCGGCGCGCCGCCGCCGCTCACCGCGCGGCACCCCCCGGTAGGCCAGCGGGAGCGCCACGTTGTCCAGGGCGCTGGTGCGGGGCAGCAGGTGGAAGGACTGGAAGACGAACCCGATGCGGCTGTTGCGCAGCTCGGCCAGCTCGGCGTCGGAGAGGGCGGCCACGTCGCGCCCGCCGATCCGCAGCGTCCCGCCGGTGGGCCTGTCCAGGCAGCCCAGCAGGTGCATCAGGGTGGACTTGCCCGACCCGGACGGGCCCACGATCGCGGCGAACTCGCCCTCGCCGATGCGCAGGCTGACCCCGCGCAGCGCCTGCACCCGGGTGCCGTCCAGCTCGTAGGCGCGGGTGACGTCGATGGCCTCCACGGCGGGTGGGACGCTCATCGGCCGGGAAGCTCCTGCCCTTGCTCGACGGCGCCGGCGCCGCGCACCACGATCCGCTCGCCGACCCGCAGCCCGGCGGTGACCTCGGTCATGGTCTCGCCCTGGGCGCCGATCCGGATGATCCGCCGCTGGGCCCGGCCGCCGGAGACCACCCACACCGCGTTGTCGCGGCCGCTGGTCAGCACCGCCGAGGACGGCACCGCGACGGTGTCGGCGACCTCGCGGACCCGCAGGTTCACCACGGCGCTCATCCCGGGCTTGGGCCAGGGCGCCTCGGCGCCGTCGGTGAGCCGGCCGCGCCGCAGGACGAGGGTGACCCGGTAGGTCACGCCGCCGCCGGCCGAGCGCGCCGGGCCGGCGCCGACGCCGGTGACCTCGGCCGGGTAGGCGGCGCCCGGGACGGCGTCCACCTCCACCTCGGCCGGCACGCCCGGCTCGACTTTCAGCGCGTCGGCCTCGTCCACGTCGGCGGAGACGGTGAGGCGGGAGACGTCGGTGACCGTCACCACCGCGCCGCCGGCGGTCACGGGGGCTCCCTCGGCCACGGAGGCGGCCTCGGCGGACGCGCCGCCGCCCAGCTCCTGCAGGCCGTCTCCGCCGCCGAGCCGCTGCGGCAGCCGGCCGGCCAGCTCGCCCAGGTCCCCGGCGGGGGCCGCCGGGCCGCCCAGGGAGACGACGCCGTCGAAGGGTGCCCGCAAGGTCAGCTCCGCCACGGTGCGCTCGGCCGCCCGCAGCGCGGCCCGGGCCTGGACGCGCTGGGCGGCGGCGACGGCCTGCATCGCCGAGGTGACGTTCTCCAGGCCCGCATGGAGCCGTTCGACGGCGGCGCGGGCGCTTTCGGCGGCGGCGGCGTACTGGGCCTCGGTCTGTGCGATCTCGGCCAGCATCCGGGCGCGCCGCCCGGGGTCGGGGATCTGGGCGGCCGCCCGCCGGGCGGTCTGGAAGCCCTGGCGGGCGATGTGGTCGCTGCGCCGCTGGGAGGCCGAGGGTTCCGGTCCCATCGGGAGGGTGCCGGCGGCCAGTTCGGCGTCGGCCTCGCGGGCCTGGCGGAGCCGCTCGCGGGCCTGCGGCGAGTCGATCTCGGCGAGGATCTCGCCGCGGCGGACCCGGTCGCCGTCGGTCACGTGCAGCCGTTTGAGCACGCCCTCGGCCGGGGCGCGCAGCGTCGCCGTGGCCCGTGCCGTCACCGTGCCCGGCGCCTCGATCACCTCGGTCACGTCCGAGCGCGTCACCGTGCCCAGGCGCACTCCCTCGGGCTCGTCCCTCTTGGCGCAGGCGCCGAGCTGGGCGATCGCCAGCGCCCCGGTCAGGACGAGCGGAAGGCACCGCCGGGTGGCTGCACCTGCCTCACAAAAAGCGGACACCTGCCTACAGATGCCCCAAAAGGGAAGATATCAACTCCCCTGGAAGGCCGACCGGAGACGACGGCTACCGGCCGCCGGCCGCCCGGTGCTGCCCGGCCCCCGCCGAGGCGTCCCGGCCGGCGCGGTTCAGCAGGAAGAACCCGGCCAGCGCGGCGACCGTGGCGACGCCCTCACCGACCAGGCTGAGCGTCTTCTCCAGGTACCAGGCCGGGTCGTGCATCGCCGGGATCGGCCCCAGCCGGCCCACGTCCACGAAGTAGTACAGCAGCAGCGCGCCCACCGCGCTGGCGGCGACCAGGAAGGCGACGGCGAACGTCCAGCGCCGCGGCCATGCCAGCACCAGCACGCCCGAGATCGCCGCGACGATCGCCTGCGCGTAAAACAGCGTGTCCCCGTCGATCTGACCGGGCTTGGGCCCGGCCATGTCGGGGGCGAACGTCCAGTGCACGATCGCGTCCACGGCCAGCCCGGCGGCCACCAGGATCTGCAGCAGAATTCTCATGCCCCTTATCACGGACGCGATCGCGGCCCGGCTCAACCGGGCGGGCGGAAAATCCCGCCCGGGACTTTTCAGCCCTCGGCCAATTCCCTGCCCCGGTCGCGGGCTGCCTCGATGGCCTCCAGCACGGCGGCCCGCACCCCGTGCCGCTCCAGCTCGCGGATGGCGGCGATGGTGGTGCCGCCCGGCGAGGTGACCGCCTCGCGCAGCAGCACCGGGTGCTCCCCGGAGTCGCGCAGCATGATCGCCGCCCCCACCGCCGACTGGATCACCATCTCCAGCGCGGCGGCGCGCGGCATGCCCAGCAGGATGCCGGCGTCCACCATCGCCTCGACCAGGAAGTAGAAGTAGGCCGGGCCGCTGCCGGACAGCGCGGTCGCCGCGTCCTGCAGCGACTCGGGGATGCGCAGCACCTTGCCGACCGGCGACAAAAGCTCCTCGGCCAGCTTCAGGTGCTCCTCACCGGCGTGCGAGCCCGCCGACACCACGCTCATCGCCTGGTCCACCAGCACCGGGGTGTTGGACATCACCCGCACCACCGGCACGCCCTCCGGCAGGCGCTGCTCGATGAAGGAGGTGGTGATGCCCGCCGCCATCGAGATCACCAGCCGGCCGGGCGGCACATGCGGCCGGATCTCCCCCAGCAGGGCGTCCATGTCCTGCGGCTTGACCGACAGGATCAACGTGTCGGCCGTCTTGGCGGCCTCGGCGTTGGTGACCACCTCCACCCCGTAGCGCTCGCGCAGCAGGACGCCGCGCTCCTCCCGGCGGGTGGTCACCATCAGCTCGGACGGGCGGCGGCCGGCCCGCAGCACCCCCGACAACAGCGCCTCGCCCATCTTGCCGGCGCCGAGAATCGCGATGAGTCTGCCCACGCAGCCCAGCCTAGCGACGAGCAGGCGACGCTCAGGACCCGCTCACCACCGAGCGCAGGATGAGCGCCAAATTGGCCGGCCGCTCGGCCATCCGCCGCATGGCGTACCCGTACCACTCCCCGCCGTAGGGGACGTACACCCGCACCCGCGAGCCCATGGCGGCCAGGCGGCGCTGCTCGGCGGGCCGGATGCCGTACAGCATCTGGTACTCGAAGCTGTCGGGGGCGCGGTCATGGAAGACCGCCAGCGCCCCGGCGATCTCGATGAGCCGGGGATCGTGGGTGGCGACCATGGGGTAGCCCCGGCCCGCCATGAGCACCTTCAGGCAGCGCACGTAGGACTTGTCGATCTCGTGCCTGGAGGTGAAGGCGACGTCGGCGGGAGCGGCGTAGGCGCCCTTGCACAACCGCACCCGCGACCCCTCGTGGGCCAGCTCGGCGCAGTGCCGTTCGGCGTCGCGCAGGTACGCCTGGACGACCGCGCCGGTCTCCGGGTGGTCTTCGCGCAGCTCCCGCAGGATGCGCAGGGTGGAGGCGACGGTGGTGTGGTCCTCCATGTCGAGGGTCACCGCCGTGCCGGCCGCCTTGGCCGCCGCGCAGATCCGGCGGGCGTTCTCCAGGGCCAGCTCCTCATCGAGCGCCTGCCCCACCGCCGACAGCTTCACCGACACCTCCGCCCGGGCGCCCAGGCCGGCGGTGGAGATCAGGTCCAGCAGCGCCAGGTAGTTCTCCACGACCGTCTCGGCCCGCCGGGCGTCGGTGGTGTCCTCGCCCAGATGGTCCACGGTGACCAGCAGGCCGCCGCCGGTGAGGCGCCGCACGACCGTCAGCGCCTCCTCCGCCGTCCGGCCCGCCACGAACCGGTGCACCACGCCGCGGGAGAACGGCGCGGTCTCCATCGCCTTGCGGACGCCGCCGCTGCGGGAGGCGGCCAGCAGAACCCGACGAAGCACGCTGCAACCCCTTCTATGACGGGACCACGCTGTCCCCCATGTCCAGGTTATGCGGATGCCCGCAGGGCGCTCCGGCAGGCGCACAGGGCCGCTGGGCGGGCCTTGGCAGAGGTCTTAGGAGACCTTGCCGACGCTGTTGGTCCCGCCGTATTCGGCGATGTACTCGGCCATCGTGGCGCTGCGCACGGCCTCGAACAGCCGGCCTGCCTTCTCCTCGTCCAGCAGCACCACGCTCTGCCGGCCGCGTGCCGCCGGGCCCTTGTTCGGGACGGTCAGGAACTTGATGTCCGAGCCGCGCACGTTGCGCATGCTCAGCGCCAGCGACCGCAGGTGGCCGGCCGACACCCCCTCGTCCACGCTGATGGACTTGGTGAACGCCGACAGGAAGCGGTCGAGCTTGATCGGGTTGGTGACCGTGCCGCCCTCGGCGGCCTTTTGGATGATGGCCTTCAAGAACGCCTGCTGACGCTTGATCCGGTCGAAGTCGCCGTTGGGCAGGTTGTAGCGCTGCCGGACGAACAGCAGCGCCTTCTCGCCGTCCAGGTGCTGCTTGCCGGCCTGCCAGGTGACGTGGTTCATGGGGTCGTGCACGGTCTTGTCGATGTGCACGTCCACGCCGCCGAGCGCGTCGGTCATGGCCTTGAAGCCGTTGAAGTCGATCGCGCCGAAATGGTCGATGCGGACGTTGGTCAGCGCCTCGACCGTCTGGATCAGCAGCGGCGGACCGCCGTAGGAGAACGCCGCGTTGATCTTCTGGTAGCCGTAGCCGGGGATCTCCACCCACGAGTCGCGGGGGATGGAGATGATGTAGGCCTTGTCCCGCTTGGCCGGCAGGTGCAGCAGCATCAGCGTGTCCGAGCGCTGCTGCCCCGGCCGCCACAACTGGCCGCCCTCGCCGGTGGTGTTGGCCTGCACCCGGCTGTCGGAGCCCACCAGCAGCCAGTTCTCGGTGCCGACCACGTTGGGGCCGGGCCGCCGGCCGGTCGGCATGGTGCCGGGCAGCCGGTCGATGTTGCCGTTGTAGGACGCCTGCCGCTGCCACACCAGGGCGCCCGCGCCGAGCACGACGATCAGCAGGAGGGCCAGCGCCGACAGCAGGAGCGTACGGCGGCGGCGCTTGCGCCGCGCCTTGGCGGCCGAGGTCTCCTCCGCCTCGCCCTCCCTGCCCGGGACGGCGCCGGGGGATGCGCCGTCCTGGGAATCGGCGTCCGCGGGGAATTCCTGGGATGACCGGGTGCTCATGGCGCGGAGTTTACAAGCCGTCTTCTCCCTTTCGACCGGCTTCATATGCCCGTTTTTCTTCCGCGACCACAATCGGCCCGCGGCTTTCCGGGGCTTTTAGGAGGTCTTCAGGGAGTGCGGCGGCGGAGCGTGGCGGCGCCGAGCACCAGGGCCGCCAGGACGCACCCGGCGATCACCGCGATGTCCACCGCCAGCGTCCCGGTCATTTCCGGTTCCCGGCCGACCTCCTGCATCGCCTCCACCGCATATGTCAGCGGCATCACCGTGGAGATCGCCTCCAGCCAGCCGGCCATCTGCTCCCGCGGCACGAACAGGCCGCACAAGAGCGCCTGCGGCAGCACGAACGCCGGCATCAGCTGCACCGCCTGGAACTCGGTGCGGGCGAACGCGCTGGCCAGCAGCCCGAGCGCGACGCCCAGCAGGGCGCTGAGCACGGCCGCCGCCACCAGCAGGCCGACCGATCCGGCCGGCTCCAGGCCCAGCCAGGTCAGCGAGATGGCCAGCACCACCCCCACCTGCAGCAGCGCCACCAGCCCGAAGGCCAGGGCGTAGCCCAGCAGCAGGTCCAGCTTGCCCAGCGGCATCGTCATCAGCCGCTCCAGCGTGCCGCCGGCCCGTTCGCGCAGCGTGGCGACGCTGGTGACGACGAACATGATGACCAGCGGGAACACGCCCAGCAGCGGCGGGCCCACCCGATCGAACATCCCCGGCTGGTCGAAGATGTAGCGCAGCAGCACCATCAGCAGGCTGGGCACCCCGACGATCAGCCCGAGGGTGCGGTGGTCGTGCCGAAGCTGGCTGAGGATGCGCCGCGCCGTGGCCAGTGTGATGGCAGGGCTCATGGCCGTCCCTCCTTTTCGCGCGGCCCGCTCTTCTCCCGGCGCTCGGCGATCAGGTGCAGGAAGACCTCCTCCAGGTCGGCGGCCTTGGTGCGGGCGCGCAGCGCCTCGGGGGTGTCGTCGGCGAGGATCTCGCCGTCGCGCATCAGCAGCAGCCGCCGGCACCTGGCCGCCTCGTCCATGACGTGGCTGGAGATCAGCAGCGTGGTGCCCCGGGAGGCCAGGCGGTGGAACAGCTCCCACAGTTCCAGGCGCAGCAGCGGGTCCAGCCCGACGGTGGGCTCGTCCAGGACGAGCAGCTCGGGCTCGCCCAGCAGGGCGACCGCCAGGCTCAGCCGGCTGCGCTGACCGCCCGACAGGGTGGCGGCCTGCCGGTCGCGGTGGGGGCGCAGGCCCACTTCCTCGATGGCCCGGTGCACGTGGCGGTGGGAGGCGCCCAGCACCGCGGCGAAGTAGCGCAGGTTCTCGGTGACGGTCAGGTCGGTGTAGACGGCCGGGGTCTGGGTGGCGTAGCCGACCGAGCGGCGCAGCGCCGGGTCGCCGGCGGGGCGGCCGAGCACCGTGACGGTGCCGCTCTTGACGATCTGCACGCCCACGATCGCCCGCATCAGCGTGGTCTTGCCGCAGCCGCTGGGGCCCAGCAGCCCCACCACCGAGCCGCGCGGCACCTCGAAGCTCACCCCGCGCAGCACCGGCCGGCCGCCGCGGTCCACGTGCAGGTCGCGGACGCTCACCGCGGCCTGCGGCGGATCCGCGGAAGTAGAACTCATCATGTGTTGAATTTATGTCGCCACCGCAGGACTGGCAAGGAGCCGCACATCCCGCAGGGAAATTCCGGTCAGTCCCCGTCGAAGTGGCGCTGGAGGGCGGGCGCCAGCAGCTCCACCAGCTCTTGCGCGGTGGCGGAGGCGATCGGCTCCAGGCCGAGGACGTACCGCAGCATGGCCACCCCGACCAGCTGCCCGGCGGCGGCCTCCATCCGGATCGGGGCGATCCCGAACCGCTCGGCGAGCGGTCCCAGCAAGGTGGCCGCGATGAACTGCCGCAGCATCGTGGCGACCTGCTCGTTCGTCATGGCCGAGCGCACCAGCGCCAGCATCGGGATGCGCCGCTCGGGGTCCTCCCACACCCCCAGGAAGGTCTCGGCCAGCGCCGCGCCCAGCTCGCGGCGGGACGGGACGTCCCGCAGGCGGGCGACGACCGCCGCCGGGTCCAGCGGCAGGTTCATCGCCGCGATGAAGACGCCCTGCTTGGTGCCGAAGAAGTGGTGCACCAGCGCCGGGTCGACGCCCGCCTCCCGGGCGATGGCGCGCAGCGAGGCGCCGTCATAGCCCTTGTCGGCGAACAGCCGGCGGGCGCAGTCCAGGATCTGCTCCCGGGTCTCGGTGGGGCCCGGCCGCCGCCCCCGGGTCCGCTCGGAGGCGCCGGCCGCCATCAGCGCGCGCTCCGGCGGGAGACCTCTCCGGCCGACGTGACCTCCCAGGTGCGGTCGGCGGCGGCCAGGTGCAGCCGGGTGAACGCCAGCGCCTCGGCCAGGTCCTCCATCCGCTCGGCCCGGCTGGCCGCCCGCCGGGTGTTGACCTCCAGCACGATGTGCCCGGTGTACCCGTCGGCGGCCAGCTTCTCCAGCACCTCGGCGCACCGCTGGCTGCCGCGGCCGGGCACCAGGTGCTCGTCCTTGTTGCTGATCCCGATGCCGTCGGCCATGTGCACATGCCGCAGCCGCCCGCCGAGCTCGGTGGCCATCTCCAGCGCGTCCGAGCCCGACACCGCGGTGTGCGACAGGTCCAGCGTCACATGCGGGAAATCCAGCTCGACCGGGTTCCAGCCGGGGGAGTACATGCCCACCTCGGCGCCGCGCGCCCGCACCGGGAACATGTTCTCCACGGCGAAGATGACGTCGGTCTCCTCCTGCATGCGCGCCAGGCCCTGGATGAACTCCCGGGCGTACTCGCGCTGCCAGCGGAACGGCGGGTGGACCACCACCACCTCGGCGCCCAGCGCCTCGGCGACCTCCTTGGAGCGCACCAGCTTGCCCCACGGCTCGCGTCCCCACACCCGCTGGGTCAGCAGCAGGCAGGGGGCGTGGATCGACTTGATCGGCACCTGGTGGTAGTCCGACAGCCGGCGCAGCACGTTGACGTCCTGGGAGGCCGCGTCGGTGGCCACCATGACCTCGACGCCGTCATAGCCCAGCGCGGCGGCGATCTCGAAGGCGCTGGGAGTCCGCTCCGGGAAGACCGAGGCGGTCGAGAGCGTCACCGGGGCGTCCGGCAACCGGAGCCCCGCCGGTACTGCGCCGTTGTGCTGCGGAGTCACTGCTCCCTCGCCTGATGATCGCTCGTTGGCTTCCCTGCCGAGCGCCGTGCGGTCCCCCGCCGGATCGAACACCGCCGCCCGTCCCGTCGACACCCGCGCAACGAAAGCCTATGCGCTGACTTGCGCGATCAGTCCTTCCAACGCCGATGATGCGGGTAACACCGAATCTTTTTCAATATTCGCGGGGAACCCTGGGGGCCGCCTTCCCGCCCGATGAACCCCACTACCCTCACAGGTCGTGGTCGAGATCGCGGCGGGCGCCGTGCCCAGCCCCAACATCTGGAATTCCCCGCAGGTCTACGAGCTGGAAAACCGCGCCGTGGACCCCGACGGGCTGCTGGAGGCCGCCATGCGCCGGATCCGGCCCTGGGACGGCGCCCACGTGCTGGACCTGGGCTGCGGCACCGGCTACCACCTGCCGATGTTCGCCCGCGAGGCGGCGCGGGTGGTGGGCGTGGAGCCGCACTCGGGCCTGGCGGCGGCGGCCCGGCGGCGGGTGCGCGACCTGCCGAACGTGACGGTGCGCGTCGGCGCCGCCCAGGCGATCCCGCTGCCGGACGCCTCGGTGGACGTGGTGCACGCGCGCTGGGCGTACTTCTTCGGGCCGGGCTGCGAGCCGGGGCTGGCCGAGCTGCGCCGGGTGGTGCGGCGCGGCGGGGCCGCCATGATCATCGACAATGACGCCACCCGCTCCACCTTCGGCGGCTGGTTCCGCCGCTGGCTGCCCTCCTACGACCCGCAGGCGGTGGAGCGCTTCTGGGCGCGCCAGGGGTTCCAGCGGGAGCCGCTGCTGATCCGCTGGCTGTTCGAGCGCCGCGAGGACCTGGCCGCCGTGCTGCGCATCGAGTTCCCCGCCGAGCTGGCCGAGGCGTTCCTGGCCGAGCATCCCGGCTGCGAGGTCGACTACGCCGTCAACCTCTGGTGGCGCCACTACTGAGCGGTTCTGTCGGTCGCTCTCAATACTGTTTCGGGTTATGGCGAAGGCGAAGACCGGCAAACCGGCCTACCGCTGCACCGAGTGCGGCTGGCAGACCTCCAAGTGGGTCGGGCGCTGCGGCGAATGCCAGGCCTGGGGCACCGTGAGCGAGGCGGGCGCCGCCGCGCCGCCGCGGGTGATCACCGCCGGCCCGGTCAGCGCCCCCGCCCGCCCGATCGGCGAGGTGGACGTGCAGTCGGCGCAGATGCAGCCGACCGGGCTGGATGAGCTGGACCGGGTGCTGGGCGGCGGCATGGTGCCCGGGGCGGTGCTGCTGCTGGCCGGCGAGCCCGGCATCGGCAAGTCCACCCTGCTGCTGGAGGTCGCCGCGCTGGCCGCCGCGCGCACCCCGGTGCTGTATGTGACCGGCGAGGAGTCGGCCGAGCAGGTGCGGCTGCGCGCCGACCGGGTGGGCGCGGTCACCGACGGGCTGTACCTGGCCGCCGAGACCGAGCTGTCGGCCGTGCTGGGGCACGTGGAGGAGGTGGAGCCCAAGCTGCTGGTGGTGGACTCCATCCAGACCATCGGCGCCGCCGAGGTGGAGGGCGCCCCCGGCGGCGTCACCCAGATCCGCGAGGTCACCGCCAACTTGATCCGGGTGGCCAAGGAGCGTTCCATCACCACCGTGCTGGTCGGCCACGTCACCAAGGACGGGGCGATCGCCGGTCCCCGGCTGCTGGAGCACCTGGTCGATGTGGTGCTGTACTTCGAGGGCGACCGGCACAGCCGGCTGCGCATGATCCGCGCGGTCAAGAACCGCTACGGCCCCACCGACGAGCTGGGCTGCTTCGACCTGTCAGAGGTCGGCATCGTGGGGCTGGCCGACCCCAGCGGGCTGTTTTTGACCCGCCGGGAGGAGCCGGTGCCCGGCACCTGCGTGACCGTCACGCTGGAGGGCCGCCGCCCGCTGGTGGCCGAGGTGCAGGCGCTGGTGGCCAAGTCGTTCCTGCCGGCCCCGCGCCGCGCCACCAGCGGGCTGGACGCCTCGCGGGTGGCGATGGTGCTGGCGGTGCTGTCGCGGCGCTGCCAGATCGCCATGCACGACCAGGACGTGTACGTCTCCACGGTCGGCGGGGTGCGGTTGGCGGAGACCTCGGTGGACCTGGCGGTGGCGCTGGCGGTGGCCGGCTCCACCGTGGAGCAGCCCCTGTCGCCCAACGTCATCGCGCTGGGGGAGGTCGGCCTGGCCGGGGAGGTGCGGGCGGTGCCCGGCGTGCCGCGGCGGCTGGCCGAGGCCGGCCGGCTGGGCTTCAAATCCGCCGTCGTCCCCAAGGGCTCGCTGGAGCTGGGCGAGGCCTCCCCGCTGCGCCGCGCCGAACTCCAGGCGGTCAGTTACGAGGGCATGCGGGTCATGGAGGTCGATAACCTGAACCAGGCGCTTCAGGTCGCCTTCACCGCTCCCTGACCATCAGAGTCAGCGCCGCGTCAGCTGTGCGCAATAATCCACACAACGTTTGCCGCGGCGTTGAGGACGAGCCGCCCGCCGAGGCGGCTCGGTAAACTAATCGCCGTCCAGCGACCTGCGGGGGTCCAGTGGGAGTCACACACGACAAGGGGCACGACGAAAGGCGCCGCGCCACGCTGGCCGCGGTCGCGCCGGGCACGGCTCTTCGCGACGGGCTGGAGCGGATTTTGCGGGGGAACACCGGCGGCCTGATCGTCTTGGGTTATGACCCGGTCGTGGAAAAGCTGTGCTCGGGGGGCTTTGAGCTCGACGTGGAGTTCTCCGCCACCCGGCTGCGCGAGCTGGCCAAGATGGACGGCGCGATCGTGCTGGACAACGACCATTCGCGCATCGTGCGGGCGGCCGTGCACCTGGTGCCCGACCCGACCATCCCCACCGAGGAGTCCGGCACCCGGCACCGCACCGCCGAGCGGGTGGCCAAGCAGAGCGGCCACCCGGTGATCTCGGTCAGCCAGTCGATGCGGATCATCGCCCTCTACCTGGACGGGCACCGCTACGTGCTGGAGGACTCGGCGGCCATCCTGTCCAAGGCCAACCAGGCGCTGGCCACGCTGGAGCGCTACAAGCTCCGCCTGGATGAGGTCTCCGGCACCCTGTCGGCGCTGGAGATCGAGGACCTGGTCACCGTCCGGGACGTCACCGCCGTGGTGCAGCGGCTGGAGATGGTCCGCCGCATCGCCGACGAGATCGAAGGCTATGTGGTGGAGCTGGGCACCGACGGCCGGCTGCTGTCGCTGCAGCTGGACGAGCTGGTCTCCGGGGTGGACACCGACCGTGAGCTGATCGTGCGCGACTACCTGCCCCAAGGAGAGTCCGCCCGCGACTTCACCGAGGTACTGCAGGCCCTGGACGCGCTGAGCGCCACCGAGCTGCTGGACCTGACCACGGTCGCCGAGGTGATGGGCTACTCCGGCCCGGACGCCCTGGACATCCCGGTCAGCCCCAAGGGCTACCGCCTGCTGGCCAAAGTGCCGCGGCTGCCGGGCGTGGTCGTGGAGGGTCTGGTGGAGCACTTCGGCGGGCTGCAGAAACTGCTGGCCGCCAGCATCGACGACCTGCAATCGGTCAACGGGGTCGGCGAATCCCGCGCCCGCAGCGTCCGGGAGGGGCTGTCCCGCCTGGCCGAGTCCTCCATTCTGGAACGCTACGTTTGATCTCCGGCGCCCGCTGCGGGACGCCGTGCATGATTTTTCTCCGCTTTTCGGGGTTGTCTTTTGTTTTCCCACGCCTCGGCTCTGGCGTTGCAGCGACCATGCGTGGTTGAGATCGCCATCCGCCGGCGGCGAAGTCCCGAAAAGGCCGCGCCCGGCGAGGTTCAACCGGGCGATCTGCGCCCGTCCCGGCTCGCGGAAACGGCGCGGCGGAGATAAGGCCCGCCGCCACGGCGCATCCCGGAAGGGAACGTCTCGGCCGCGATCGGCGGCGTTCAAAGCCGCGCCCGGGCGTTGGCCGTCATCCGGCGCAGCACGTCCACGGTGACGGCGTACTCCTCGGCGGTGACGCCCTCGGCGAGGTGCCGCCGGGTGGCCGCGATGCGCTCGGCCAGGCGGGCGTGCGCGGCCCTGCCGCCCGCCGTGAGGCGGTGACGGCCGGCGCCGTCCGGTTCCAGCCAGCCGCGCTCGGTCAGGTCGCCGATGACCTCGGCCAGGGTGATCGCGCCTTCCCTCCAGAACGGCCGCAGCCGCTCGGCGAGGGCGCCCTCCTCCAGCGGCCCGGCCTGGAGGGTGTTCAGCAGCTGCCAGTGCCGGCGGCCGACGCCCATGTCGGCCAGGTCCCGGTCCAGCAGGGTCTCCAGCAGCCCGTCCAGGGACCGCACCCAGTACCCGATCGGCTTGTCCGTCCCGTTCGGCATTGCCCCGTCCAATACATGTAAAATTACATCTAGTTGTATTTGATTATGCATTGGAGGGGTATGGCCGGCAACCCGGAACTGGCCGCCATCGAGCGGGCCATGGTCGCCATCCGGCGCTCCCAGCGGCGGCGGTCGCTGGCCGCGCTGAGCGGGGCCGACCCGGTGAGCGGCGCGGTCTTCGACGTGCTGGACGTCATCGAGGCCGCCGAGGCGGGCGGCGAGCCGGTCACGGTCGGCGCGGCGGCCGCGGCGCTGGGGGTCGACCAGCCCCGGGCCAGCAGGCTGGTCGCCGCCGCCGTCGAGGCGGGCCTGGTGCGGCGCGTGGCCGACCAGGCCGACGGCCGGCGGACCCTGCTGGAGCGCACCGCCAAGGGCCGGGAGCTGACCGAGCGGGTGCACCGCTTCCGGCGGCGGGTGTTCGCCGCGGCGATGGAGGACTGGAGCGACGCCGAACGCGCCGAGTTCGCCCGCCTGCTGAGCCGGTTCGTGGCGGGCCTGGAACGGGCACGGCGGGCGGGGGTCAGCGAAGCCGGAACACCTGCGTGCCGTCCCGGATGACGCCCTTGCCCTTCACCTTGGCCACATAGGTGCCCGGCCGCGCCGCCGCGCGCTCGCGCGGGCAGCCTTCCGCCGAGCGCCGGCGGTCCCACACGATCGTCCGCAGGTACGGCACGCCCCGGCGCAGCCGCTGCCGGGACGTCCCGTCGCTCCCGGCGCAGTGCGCCGACGACCAGATCCGGTCCCGCCCGGAGGTGATCTGCAGCCGCAGCGCCGCCGGCCCCACGTCGAAGGCGCAGGTGCGGCGGCCGGTGTTGACCACCGACAGGTGGAAGCGGGGCTTGCGACCGGCCGGGTAGACCTCCCCGTCCATCGACAAGGTCACCACCACGTCGCGGGGCGCGCAGACACCCCTCTGGCGGGCCCCACCGGACCGGGCGGCCTTGGCGGACCCGGTCGCGGTGGGCCCGGGCGTCGGCGTATGCGTGGGAATCGGCGGGATTCCCGCGGTGATTCCCCCCAGCGAAGGCGAGGGAGTAGCCATCGCCCCCACCATGTCGGCCCGCTCGCCGTCCCCGCCGCACGCCCACGCCAGCAGCCCCACCACCGCCAGCATCCCGCCGAGCACCACCGCCCGGCGACGCCAGTACACCGCATTGTCATCACTTTCGGTAGTTGGATACATGCGGACAGTATGGTTTTAGGGCACTGGACGGCCGTGGCGACGCGCCGTGGCAGAGCCATGGCCGGGCCATGGCCGCCGCATGGCGGCTCCGTGGCAGGATGGCGAGCTGTCATGACCACAGCCGTGCCGAACGCCGTCCGCTACACCGAGCCGATCCTGGGCTGGTACGCCGAGCACGCCCGCGACCTGCCCTGGCGCGCTCCGGACGCCACCCCCTGGGGCATCCTGGTCAGCGAGGTCATGCTGCAGCAGACCCCGGTGGCCCGCGTCCTGCCCATCTGGCGGCGGTGGATGGAGCGCTGGCCCACCCCCGCCGCGCTGGCCGCCGAACCCTCCGGTGAGGCCGTCCGCGCCTGGGGCCGGCTGGGCTACCCGCGCCGGGCGCTGCGCCTGCACGCCTGCGCGGTGGCCATCACCGAACGGCACGGCGGGCAGGTCCCCTCCTCCTACGAGGCGCTGCGGGAGCTGCCCGGCATCGGCGCCTACACCGCCGCGGCGGTGGCCAGCTTCGCCTACCGGCAGCGCCACGCCGTGCTGGACACCAACGTGCGCCGCGTGCTGGCCCGCCTGATCGGCGGGGTGGAGTACCCGCCCAGGTCACAGACGGCCGCCGAGGTCGCGCTGGCCGAGTCCCTGCTGCCGCACGACGCGCCCACCGCCGCCCGCTGGTCGGTGGCGATCATGGAACTGGGCGCGCTGGTGTGCACCGCCCGCAACCCCCGCTGCGTGGACTGCCCGGTGCTGGCCGAGTGCGCCTGGCAGCGCGCCGGACGCCCGGCCTACGACGGCCCGCCCCGGCGCGGCCAGGCCTATGCCGGCACCGACCGGCAGTGCCGGGGCCGCCTGCTGGCCGTGCTGCGCGAGGCCGACGGCCCGGTGGAGAAGGCCGCGCTGGATGTGGTCTGGTCCGACCCGATCCAGCGCGAGCGCGCCCTGGACGGCCTGATCGCCGACGGGCTGGTCGACCCGCTGGAGGACGGCCGCTACGCGCTCCCCTCCTGACCGCCGGCGCCCGCCGGTCAGCTCTCCTCTTTGAGCCCCAGCCGGACCAGCTGCTCGCGGGTCCAGGCCAGCTCGGCGGCGATGCCCTCGATGAGGGACTCCTTGGTCAGCCGGTGCCCGGGCAGCACGTCCCAGTTGTAGGTCTCCACCTCCACGTGATCGGTCAGCGCCCGCTCCCCGCCGAACAGGGCCTCCAGCGCCTCGGCCAGCACCGCTCGGGTGGTGCCCAGCTCCTGGGGAAGGACGGCGTTGCGCGGGACGTGGAAGTGCACCCGCCACTCCTGGTCGCCGGGAAGCTCCCCCTCCAGCGCCGCGTCCAGGTCATCGACGCCGTCCGCGACGCCCCGCTCCCTGGTCTGGTGCAGAAAGCGCGGCTCGGCGAAGGCCGCCAGCGCCCGCCGGGCGGCCGGTTCGGCGGGCCGATCGACCTGCAGGGCGCAGGACGCCTGGAACTTCACCACCGGCAGGCCGGCCTCCGACAGCCGCCGCAGGGCCTCGGCCGGCTCCTCAAAGCCCAATGCCAGGTGGCAGGCGTCCAGGCACACCCCCAGGAAACGCCGGCCGCCCAGCAGGCGCTCGGCGGCCCGGGCGGCCGAGTCCACCAGGCAGCCCGGCTCGGGCTCAAAGCCCACCCGGATCGTCCGGCCGGTGGCCGAGGCCAGCGCGGTCATCTCCCGGTCCAGCCGGTCCTGCCGCCGCCGGGCCAGCTCGTCTTGGGCCCGCGACCAGGGCTCCCGCCAGGCCAGCGGCAGGGTGGAGATGCTGCCCCAGCGCACATCCTCCGGCAGCAGCCGGGTGAGGATCCGGGCCAGGTCGAGGGTGTAGCGCATGCGCTCGGGCTGGGTCCAGTCCGGATGGTAGGCGTCGTATTTGACGTTTTCGGACTGGAACCCCTGGTAGAGGGAGCCGTTGAGGGTGATGACCTCCAGCCCGGCCTTCTCGACGGCGCGGCGCAGCCGCAGCAGCTCGCCGGGGTCGGCGGTCAGCGTGTCGGCCACGGGGCGGGACAGCCACAGCCCCACCCCCATCCGGTCCACGCCCAGCCGGTCGCGGATGGGGCGGGCGTACCGGGTGAACTGGGCGATCACCCCGTCCAGGTCCTCGGCAGGGTGAACGTTGGTGCAGTACGCCACGTGCACGAGAGTGCCGTCGCGGTGCCTGAAGCGCATGTCATCCGCCTCGCTTGATGGTATTGCCGGCGTGGAACGTCACGGGTTCCGCCTCGGCGAGGGCGGGCCGGCCGCTCCGCCCGCGGCGGGCCGCCGTATGGTCCCACACAACGGTGTCCACATCGCCCAGGGTGAAACCCGCCGCGGGCACGGTCGCGGCGGGGGTCACCGGACCCGTTCGGCGCCGGGCCTGCTTGAGGATCGTCACCATCCGATCTTCGTCCATTAAGGGGCGAGGGTGGCCCAGAACCCCACATCACGACCGAATTTCCCACTCCCCCGCATGCTCGGACGCACGCATGGCGGCCCTCCGGAACCCGTCCGGAGGCCGCCATGCGTTCAACGCCCCCGGTACGGTCAGGACCTCACGCGCACCAGTTGCCCGGCCCCGTTTCCGGTGCCCTTGTTGGAGATGTAGATGGCGCCGTCCTGGCCGATCGCCATGCCGGTCGGCATCGTCAGGCGGCCGCCGGTGGGGATCTCCGTTCTGGTCAGCGTCTGCAGGTCGATCCGGTGGAGCGACCCGGCGGTCGGCTTGCCGCCGGCGCCGTAGCCGCCGCTCATGCTGAGCACCACCAGGTCGCCGTTCCCGTCCAGCGCCATGTCGCTGATCGCGGTCAGGCCGGAGGCGATCACCTGCGGCCGCTGCCCCGGCACGTACCGCCAGACCCGGGCCGCCCCGGGCACCATGCCCGCCAGCTCGCCGACGTAGTAGGCGCCGTCCGGGCCGCGCACGATGCCGGTGGGCAGCGACTGCACCGCGGTGGCCTCGGCGGCCCGCCCGGCCTTGCTCCCCTTCTTGCCCTTGGCCCTCCCGCTCTTTGCGACAGGCTGCGCGCCGGCCGTGCCGACGGGCACCAGGTGGGCCGCCAGCTCGGTGACGGCGTCGGCGCGGGCGGACCGGCCGGCGGTGGCGGCGGTCGCATCGTGCCCGAAAACCGCCTCGGTGGTGATGGTGCCGTCCGCACGCACCCCGAGCAGGTCATCGGTGCCCGCGTCGGTCACCAGCCAGCCCTCGCTCGCCGGCACCAGCCGCCACGGGTTGGAGTGCGCGGTCTGGGAGACCGCGCCGTCGCGCGTGCGCATCCGGTCCGGCCGACTCTCGTAGGCCACCAGGTCGGCGATGACCCGGACGTCGCGCCCGTCCGCCGGCACCCGGTACACGGTGCCCAGCGGCCGGGCGTGCGGGCCGTAGCGGGCGCGCTCCCGGACGTCCATCCCGGCGCCGCTGAGCACCACGTACTCCCCGTCTGAGACCGTCACATCGACCGGCCCGACGACCTCCCGGCCCGCACCGTCGCCGACCGACGGCAGGCCCTGCACCACCCGGCCCTGGCGGTGACCCCTGATCTGGTAGATCGCACCGCTGCGGCCCAGGCACCGCCGGCCTGCGCCGGTGCCGACGCACATGTCCTTGCCGCCCGTCCCGGCCTCGGCCACCAAGATGGTGCCGTCCTGCAGCAGTGTGACGCCGCGCGGGTTGTTGAGTCCTTCGGCGATCACCTCGAGGGCCGGCGCCTGCGCCCGGGCCGCCGCTCCGGGAATCAGCGCCAGGGCGACCCCGCTCGCGGCCGCCAGGCAGGCCACGCTCCAGGGCATGCGTGTCTTCTTCATCTTCCTCCCCTTGGGTCTCACGCGGATCACCAGTCCGCGCCACCGGGGAAGGTGCCCAGCTGCGCCACGCCGCTTTTCACCTGCGGCGCGGCGCCCCGGCTGGTTGATCATGACCGGCGCAAGCGCGTCTCGGCCGGGGGTGTCGGGCCGGTCGGCGCCGGCCCGGCGACGGCAAAGGGCCCGCACCGAAGGCGGTGCGGGCCCTTTGTGACCGGTCTGCAGACCGTCAATCCTTGTTGAAGTTGACCGCGCCCTCCACCGGCGGCGGGGTGTCGGGAACGGTGGACGGCTTGGGCATGCCGGTGAAGGTGAACTTGGCCGACTCGCCGGAGCCCTCCACGCCCACCAGCACGATCTGACCGGGCTTCAGCTCGCCGTAGAGGATCTTCTCCGACAGGCTGTCTTCGATCTCGCGCTGGATGGTGCGGCGCAGCGGACGGGCGCCCAGCACCGGGTCGTAGCCGCGCTCGGCCAGCAGCTGCTTGGCCTCCTGCTTGAGCTCGATGCCCATGTCCCGGTCGCGCAGCCGCTCGTCCACCCGGGCGATCATCAGATCCACGATCTGGATGATCTCCTTGGGGGTCAGCTGGTGGAAGACCACGATGTCGTCCACCCGGTTGAGGAACTCGGGCCGGAAGTGCTGCTTGAGCTCCTCTTGGACCTTGGCCTTCATCCGCTCGTAGTCGCCGACGTGGTCGTCGGGACGGGCGAAGCCCAGCGACTGGCCCTTGGAGATGTCCCGGGTGCCCAGGTTGGTGGTCATGATGATGATGGTGTTCTTGAAGTCCACCGTCCGGCCCTGGGCATCGGTCAGCCGGCCGTCCTCCAGAATCTGCAGCAGGCTGTTGAAGATGTCCGGGTGCGCCTTTTCGATCTCGTCGAACAGCACCACGGAGAAGGGCTTGCGGCGCACCTTCTCGGTGAGCTGGCCGCCCTCCTCATAGCCGACATATCCCGGCGGAGAACCGAACAGGCGCGAGACGGTGTGCTTCTCCATGAACTCGCTCATGTCGAGCTGGATCAGCGCGTCCTCGTCGCCGAAGAGGAACTCCGCCAAAGTCTTCGACAGCTCGGTCTTACCGACGCCCGAGGGGCCGGCGAAGATGAACGAGCCGCCGGGGCGCTTGGGGTCCTTCAGGCCCGCCCGGGTGCGCCGGATGGACTGCGAGAGGGCCTTGATGGCGTCTTCCTGCCCGATGACCCTCTTGTGCAGTTCCTCCTCCATGCGCAGCAGCCGGGAGGTCTCCTCCTCGGTCAGCTTGAAGACCGGAATGCCGGTGGCCGTGGCCAGGACCTCGGCGATCAGTTCCTCGGTCACCTCGGCGACCACGTCCATGTCGCCGGCCTTCCATTCCTTCTCCCGCTGCGCCTTGGCCGCCAGCAATTGCTTTTCCTTGTCGCGCAGCGCGGCGGCCTTCTCGAAGTCCTGCTCGTCGATCGCCGATTCCTTCTCCCGGCGCACCTGGGCGATCTTCTCGTCGTACTCGCGCAGGTCCGGCGGGGCGGTCATGCGGCGGATGCGCATGCGGGAACCGGCCTCGTCGATCAGGTCGATGGCCTTGTCGGGCAGGAACCGGTCGGAGATGTAGCGGTCGGCCAGCTGGGCGGCCGCCACCAGCGCGCCGTCGGTGATGGAGACGCGGTGGTGCGCCTCGTACCGGTCGCGCAGCCCCTTGAGGATCTCGATGGTGTGGCTCAGCGACGGCTCGGCCACCTGGATGGGCTGGAAGCGGCGCTCCAGCGCGGCGTCCTTCTCCAGGTGCTTGCGGTACTCATCCAGCGTGGTGGCGCCGATGGTCTGCAGCTCGCCGCGGGCCAGCATCGGCTTGAGGATGCTGGCGGCGTCGATGGCGCCCTCGGCGGCGCCGGCGCCCACCAGGGTGTGCAGCTCGTCGATGAACAGGATGATGTCGCCGCGGGTGCGGATCTCCTTGAGGACCTTCTTCAGCCGCTCTTCGAAGTCACCGCGGTAGCGGGACCCGGCGACCAGCGCCCCCAGGTCGAGGGTGTACAGCTGCTTGTCCTTGAGGGTCTCGGGCACCTCGCCCTTGACGATCTTCTGCGCCAGACCCTCGACCACCGCGGTCTTGCCCACGCCGGGCTCGCCGACCAGCACCGGGTTGTTCTTGGTCCGCCGCGACAGCACCTGCATGACCCGCTCGATTTCCTTCTCCCGGCCGATGACCGGGTCGAGCTTGCCCTCGCGGGCGGCCTGGGTCAGGTTGCGGCCGAACTGGTCCAACACCAGCGAGGTGGACGGGGTCGACTCCGAGGGCCCGGTCGATGCGGGCTCCTTGCCCTGGGTGTAACCGTGCAGCAGCTGGATCACCTGCTGGCGCACCCGGTTCAGGTCCGCCCCCAACTTGACCAGCACCTGGGCGGCCACGCCCTCGCCCTCGCGGATCAGGCCGAGAAGGATGTGCTCGGTGCCGATGTAGTTGTGGCCGAGCTGCAGCGCCTCGCGCAGCGACAGCTCCAGCACCTTCTTGGCCCGCGGAGTGAACGGAATGTGCCCAGAAGGAGCCTGCTGCCCCTGGCCGATGATCTCCTCGACCTGCTGCCGCACCGCCTCAAGGCTGATCCCCAGGCTCTCCAGTGCCTTGGCGGCGACGCCCTCCCCCTCGTGGATCAGCCCAAGGAGGATGTGCTCGGTGCCGATGTAGTTGTGGTTGAGCATCCGGGCCTCTTCTTGGGCCAGGACGACGACCCGCCGCGCGCGGTCGGTGAACCTCTCGAACATCTCGTCGCTCCTCACAGAGCGGTTGGATCAAGCCCGATATGTCCGGACCCGTCCTTCCGCATGCTAGCCCGCCCCGAGGAGGCCACCCGGTGCACTCCCACCAGGAGACGTTCCCCAGCTAAGCGCTGTTCATCCCCATCCAACTACCACGTGGGCGCGGCATGTTCCCGCTACGCCCCAAGCGAACGACGGCACTATCGTGGTCAGGAGATCATCAAAGGACGGCAACAAGATTCTCAAACCTGCCTTGACCTGCGCGTTTCCCCTAGCCGCAGGGGGTTCGAGCCGAGCAGGCGGGCGCGGCGGGCACCCGGCGGGCCGCCGGCGGCGCCGCGGCGCTTCGCCGCAAGCGAACGGCCCGTCCGCCGGTGATGGCGGACGGGCCGTTGCCAGATGACGCAATCAGTGAGCCGCCTCGTACTGTTCCACGACGCTCGCCGGAATCCGGCCGCGCTCATTGACCTTGATGCCGCGCGCCTTGGCCCAAGCGCGGATGTCCGCGCTGCGCTCGCGGCTGGAGGCACCGCGGGAGCGACGGCGACGAGTGGTGCCCGCCTTCCGGGCGTGCTCCACGAAGGGCCTCAGGGATTCCCGCAGCTTCTTTGCGTTTTCGCCACTCAGGTCGATCTCATAGGAGGTGCCATCGAGCGCGAACGACACGGTCTCGTCCGCCTCGCCACCGTCGAGGTCGTCGACGAGAAGCACCTGAACCTTCTGTGCCATGGGGACAGACCTTTCCGCCGGAGCAAACTACATTCGGTTTCTGAAGATATACCGAAGGGCTTGCGGATGACAATTCAACGCGGCGCGACGGAGTTTCCGGCTAGGGGCGGTAACTCCCCGTAATCGGGGGAAGCGATTCCGCTATGCCCGGCTTACTCGGCGGGCGGGGAGGGTGACCGCCCCGCAGCGGTTGAATTGTCCGGCCGCCCATCGCGGCAGACCGCCCTCGCATGGGCGTTTTGTGCCATGGCCGATCACCGGGGACGATGGCGATCTTGGGCCGGCGGGCGAAACGAAGCATCCCGGCTAAAGACCGAGAGCCGCCCTGCACGGCGACCCTGCCTCTCCACAAGGCACGGTTAGAGAGAAAGATACGGGAAAAATGTGCCCAGTACCATCTTAACGGAGCTCCCAGGTCCCCTCCGGCTCCTTCGATTAACCCTTGGGTAACATCGCTAAGCCGGTCAAGGCTACGGAATGCGCCGGTAGCGTCAGAGCCGGTGACATCGGCTCTCGGCGCGGCCCGGCAGACCGGAAGGCGCGCTCAGGCCACGAAATCCGTAGTGGCCCGCCCCGGTGGTTATCAACTCACCTGAGCCGGATAGGGCAGGAAAGCTCCTATCGGCTCACCCCGCCCTCTTCGCCGGCCGGTATCCGGGCCGGCCCGCCACGCCGTGCCGGTCGCGGCGTACTCATCGTCCGGGGGCGCCATCCGCCGTTGTCTGCGGCTGCGCGCGCCGTATCACAACGGTACCCGCAAAACGGTCGTGCAGTGCCCGCCGTCGCGTCTCCTCCAATACCAGACCCGCGTTCACCACCCAAAACAGCCCGGCCACCGGCCCCAGCAGCGGCACCGGCCGAAGGGCGATCGGCAGCGCGTACACCGCCGAGCGCAGCAGCGCCCGGCGGTGCCCCAGGCCCGCACCCGGGCGCTCGGCCACCACCTCCAGGCCGACCAGGCGCTTGCCGAGCGTCCGGCCCCACAGCGCCAGCTGGAGCCACTCGTAGACCAGCAGCAGGGCCGCCAGGACCGGCACGGCGACCAGATCCGCGGTGGGCCTGGACAGCCCCAGGGCCTGCGAGTGGACCACCAGCATCACCGGCAGCCCCACCACGAGGGTGTCCACCACCCGGGCGACCAGCCGTTGCGCAGGCTCGGCCGGCCCTTCCTCCAGGCCCTCTTCCTTACGGCCCTCTTGGTGTCCCTCGTCGTGCATATGGGTTTATTCGTCGTAGCCGTAATGGTCGTCCTCATGGACGATACGGTCATCGACGACGACCGTATCGGCGAAGCGGTCGTGCACGGCCTGGTGGAGCGGCTCGTCCCAGATCGCCCACAGATAGGCCAGCAGCGTGCCCACCGCGGCCAGCAGCAGCCCGTAGGCGGCGTACTCCCAGACCATGACCATCAGGATCAAGAAGAAGAACAGGCCGATCTGGTAGCCGATGTTGTTGATGGCCGCCCGCCAGACCGCCTGCGGCACCGTCATCGGATCGCCGAGCGGATCGGCCCGCACCACGCTCATCCCGAGCACTCGCTTACCGAGAGTGTGACCCCACAAGGACAGTTGAACCGCCTCATAGATGAAAGGCAGGATCGCCAGGACCACGAAGAGCGTGATGATGATCGGCCAGTTCCACACTCCGCCCTCGGTGCGGGTATCGCTGCCCGGCGCGTCCAGGCCGATCACGCCGAAGGCGATCGGCAGCACGAGCGCGAATCCGAACACCGCCACAAGAGCGTTGTCCATCAACCGGGCCAGCGCTCTGCGGTGAATGGGCGCCTGCGGCAGGTCCACGGCCGAGTCCTGATAACCGCCATACCCGCCATGGGCATAGGGCGTCGGTTCCTGCCATTGCCCCGGCGCGGGCTGTTGCTGCCACTGAGCGGGCGGATGGCCGCCCTGCCAGTGCGGGTTGTAGTGTCGCCGCCCGCGGTACGGGTCGCTCATCGCTATGGTCACTCCTCCAGGCGAAGCAGCATCCGGGTGTTGCCCAAGGTGTTCGGCTTCACGCGGTCGAGATCGAGGAACTCGGCCACGCCTTCGTCATAAGAACGCAAGAGCTCTTCGTACACCTCAGGCGACACCGGTGTGCCCTGAATCGGGCGGAAGCCATGACGCGCGAAGAACTCCACTTCGAAGGTAAGGCAGAAGACCCGTCGCACGCCGAGTTCTCGGGCGGTTTCCAGCAGCCTGCTGACGATCCGGTGCCCAATGCCCCGGCCGCTGCAGCGCGGGTCCACCGCGACCGAGCGGACCTCGGCCAGATCCTCCCACATCACGTGCAGTGCTCCGCAGCCGACGACGCCGAGCTCGGCGTCCTCGGCGACCCAGAACTCCTGGATGTCCTCATAGAGGGTCACGGTCGACTTCCTCAGCGTCCTGCCGGTGCCCGCGTACGTGTCGATGTGCCGGCGGATCGCGGGGACGTCGGCCGTCCGGGCCCGCCTGATCGTGACCTCCACAATCAGGTGAGCGTAATCGGTCGGCAAGCGCCATCGGTCACCGTTGCCGGGCATACCGCCCACCGCCGCCGTCGTGTGGATCACTCTCTCGGAGGCCTGTGAATTCCGCCGTTCTGGTTGGCAGCGCGCGGCGACTTCGTTAGTCTGCGACGCTGGCATCGCAGCGAATGCAGACGCTGAAACCGCCGAGTTCGCCGGACGCAGCCAGCGGTCGGCGAAGCCGGGGACCCACCGACAGTTCCCCTGGGCAGGCAGGAGCCGGCCGGCTCCGTCGGACCCAATGGAGGGTGTTCCCCCGGGGTGAATCCGTTCCGGCGCACCCGGGCGCGCCGGTCGCGGTAGGGCTGCTCCTAGCCCGAACCCGTCAGCTAACCCGGTAGGCGGTCCAGGAAGGAGATTGTGCTCGTGGAGCTCACCCGCTCCGAACTCGATCCGGTGCCGGCCGCGGCCATGCGCCCGGCGGCCCGGGGCCGTTCCCTGGGTGCCCGCGTGCGGACCGCCGTGGTGGCCGGGGCCATGCTGATCGCCTCGGGGCTGCTGCCCGTCGCGCCGGCGCACGCCGACCCCGATCCTTCCACCAAGGAGCTGACCGAGCAGGCCCACCGGCTCGCCGACCGGCTGGAGCAGCTGACCGAAAAGTACAACGGCCTGCGGGTGCAGCTGGCGCAGGCCAAGCGGGCCGCCAAGGTCGCCGCCGCCAACGCCGCCCGGCAGGAGGAGGCGCTGGAGGCCATCCGGGAGAAGGTCAGCACGCTGGCCGCCACCACCTACATGCAAAGCGGGGTGGACCCCGCGGTGGCGATGATCACCGGCGAGGACCCCCAGCAGCTGCTGGACCAGGCCGCCACGCTGCGCTACTTCGCCACCCAGGACGGCACCAAGGTGCAGGGCCTGATGGAGGCCATGCAGGCCGCCCAGCGCGCCCGCAAGTCCGCCGAGGACCGCGCCCGGCAGGTCGAGACGCTGCGCGCGCAGCTGGAGCGGCAGCGCAAGGAGGTCGTCGAGCTCTACGAGAAGATCCGCGGCCAGGTCATCAAGCGCGACCCCGAGGCGCTGGTGGAGCTGCCGGTGGTCGGCGACGGCAAGGCGGCCCAGGCGCTGCGCCATGCGATGACCAAGCTGGGCAAGCCGTATGTGTGGGGCGCCGCCGGTCCCAACGCCTTCGACTGCTCCGGGCTGGTGATGTGGGCCTACAAGCAGGTCGGCATCAACCTGCCGCACTACACCGGCAGCCAGTGGAACGCCGGCACGCGCATCTCCCGCAGTCAGCTGGCACCGGGCGACCTGGTGTTCTTCTACTCCGACCTGCACCACGTGGGGCTGTACATCGGCAACGGCAAGATGATCCACGCGCCGCGCACCGGTGACGTGGTCAAGATCGACTCCATCGACGGCCGTCCCTACGCCGGTGCGGTCCGGGTGGCCTGACGGGCGCCCCGCCTGCCGCCATGACCGCTTCCCCGAAGACGGCGAACGGGGCCAGGCCATGCAAGGCCCGGCCCCGTCGGTCGAACCTCCCCCGTCGCGGCCCGGTGCCGCGGCCGACGGTGCGCGGATCGAGGAAGGCTCCTATGTCCGTGACACGCCGCTACAGGCGACACGTCCCCCGTGGTGTGGCATGTCGCCGTGTGCTGATGCCGGGGGGATGCCTCGGCGGTTCGGCGAGGGGTTCCGCCGCCGGCATGGGTTCCGGCACTGTGCCGGCCGGATCGGCGCCGCGGACGACGCTAGATCAGCTGCCTCTTGGCCGCCCAGACGACGGCCTCGATGGGGGTGTTCACATCCAGCCGATCGCAGATCGTCCGCAGGCGGCGGCGCAGCGTCCGGGCGCTCAGCTCCAGCCTGCGCGCCGCGACATCGGCGGTGACCCCGCTGGCGATCTGTGCCAGCAGCCGGATCTCCTCCTCGCTCAGGCACGGCTCATCGGTGCCACGACGTGCGAGTGTGGCCTGTTCCACTCCGTCCTCCCTCGTCCGTGGTAATGACCGCGGGGATGCGGCTGCGTGCCGCATAGGTACGGGTAGGCCTGGATCAGTACGCGCATGATGGCGGGGTGAGGGGTTGTCGACCGGCCCACAACAGCCGACGGGTCGCGCGTATGGATTGGATTCACCGGAGACCTTGCTGGTTTCCTCGCAGCTGATTTCCTCGCGGTCCCCCTGTCCGGTCTCCTTGCCGCTTCGATGCGCCGGGGCAGGCGGCGCTCGTCCTGATGGCCGAATGCGGCCGATGCCCCCGATATCTGGCGCTGCTGGGCGTGGTTGGGTAACCATTCAGTGGAGGGTCCACGCCAGATCGGCTCGATCCGGAGCGGTTCGGCCCAGGGGACGCCGCAGGCGGCTTGCAGCGGGTTGGGCACCCGCCGGATCCCCCTGCCGTCACTGCCGCAGATGCCGGAAGGGGGGCATGCGTGTCCGGAATGGGTCATGATCGAGCCTCTTCCGCCCATCCCTTCTCATGTCCCCGACCATCCGGCAGTGATGATCGTGAAACGTTATGGTGCACTACGGCACGGAACGCTAGGCGGCCGATAGTGGACCGTCAAGCGCGCAAAGGTGACGATACGTAGTACTCTCCCTTGCCGTCAGTGATCCCCTGTCGCACCGCTCCGGGTGCCGACGCGGTGACCTGCGGCAACGAAACTCTCATCAGCCGCCCTCCCTCGATCCGGCTTGCCCGGCCGCATCGAGGGCGTACTTCGACACACTCGAGTTGGGACCTTTTCGGACGTCCCAAACAGCTCATCTTTCGCGACCGAATAGTGACTCTGAGTTCATCCGGCGCGGCAGGCCGCCGCCGGCACGGCCCGCTGTACGGCCTTTGAGCCCCTTCTCGGCAAGCCCGCCGAGGGGTTTTCGGACACATTTCACGTTCCCGGGGCGCTGTCAAGATCTGCCCGGGAAGCGCTCAGCGGGCCGCGCCGACGACGGCACCGGCGGCCCTCAGTTGGGCTTGACGAGCGGGAACAGGATCGTCTCCCGGATGCCCTTGCCGGTGAACGCCATGATCATCCGGTCGATCCCGACGCCCACCCCGCCGGTGGGCGGCATGCCGTACTCCAGCGCCCGCAGGAAGTCCTCATCCAGCTGCATGGCCTCCGGATCGCCCCCGGCTGCCAACAGCGACTGCTCGGTCAGCCGGCGGCGCTGCTCGATCGGGTCGATCAGCTCGCTGTAGGCGGTGCCCAGCTCGGTGCCGAACCCGATCAGATCCCACTTTTCGGTCAGCAGCGGCTCGGAGCGGTGCTGGCGGGTCAGCGGCGAGGTCTCCAGCGGGTAGTCCATCACGAAGGTGGGCTGGATCAAGGTGTGCTCGACGAGCTCCTCGAACAGCTCCTGAACCAGCCGGCCCTGCCCCCACTTGGGATCCCAGGCGATCTGGCGGGCGTCGGCCAGCTTGCGCACCTGCTCCAGCGGGGTGTGCGGGGTGATCTCCTCGCCGAGCGCCTCCGACACCGAGCCGTACAGCGTGATCCGCGGCCACTCCTCCAGCCCCAGATCGACCTCCTGGCCCTTGTGGACGACCACGGTGGTGCCCAGCGCGGCCTGCACCGCCCGCTGGTACATCCGCTGGGTCAGCACCGCCATGTCGTTGTAGTCCAGGTAGGTGCCGTAGGCCTCGAGCATGGTGAACTCGGGGTTGTGGGTGGAGTCGGCACCCTCGTTGCGGAAGTTGCGGTTGATCTCGAAGACCTTGTCGATCCCGCCGACCACCAGCCGCTTCAGGTACAGCTCGATGGCGATCCGCAGGTACAGGTCCATGTCGTAGGCGTTGATGTGGGTGACGAACGGACGCGCCGCCGCGCCGCCGTGGATCGGCTGCAGCATCGGGGTCTCGACCTCGAGGTACCCCTCCTCGTGCCAGAAGTCCCGCACCGCGCGCACGGTGTCGCTGCGCAGGTAGGCCATGCGGCGGGCCTCGTCGTTGACGATCAGGTCCACGTACCGCAGCCGCACCCGGGCCTCCGGGTCGGTCAGCCCGGCGTGCTTTTCCGGCAGCGGGCGCAGGCACTTGGAGGTGATCGCGTAGCGGTCGGCCATGACCGACAGCTCGCCGCGCCGGGAGGTGACGACCTCGCCCTCGACGCCGATGTGGTCGCCGAGGTCCACATCCCGCTTCCAGGAGGCCAGCGCCTCCTCGCCCACCCGGGCCTGCGACAGCATCACCTGGATCTGCCCGGTGCCGTCCCGGATGGTGGCAAAGCACAGTTTGCCGGTGTTGCGCAGCAGCATGACGCGTCCGGCGACGCCGACTTTGTCGCCGGTCTCGGTACCGGGTTCCAAATCGGGGTAGCGCTCGCGAACCTCGGCCAGGGTGGCCGTCCGGGGGAAGTTCACCGGGTAGGGGTCGATGCCGCTCTCCCTGAGCCGGGCGAGCTTCTCCCGGCGCACCCGCATCTGCTCCGGGAGGTCCTCGTAGTCCTGCTGCTGGCTGTCACTCACGAACGTCAGGCTACCGATCCCGCGCGGGCGCCGTGCACACCGGCGGCGCCCGTGCGGGACCGGCAGCCCGCTCAGCTGCCGCCGATGTTGCGCTCGTAGATCAGGCGCAGCCCGATCAGGGTGAGCCAGGGCTCATAGACGTCGATGCAGCGGGCCTCGTCCAGCACCAGCGGGGCCAGCCCGCCGGTGGCGACCACGGTGAGGTCGTCGGGGTTGTCGGTCAGCTCCTCGGCCATCCGGTCCACCAGGCCGTCCACCTGGCCGGCGAAGCCGAAGATGATGCCCGACTGCAGGGCCTCCACGGTGTTCTTGGCGATCACGTGGCGGGGACGGACCAGCTCCACGTTGTGCAGCTGGGCGCCGCGCTCCGACAGCGCGTCGATGGAGATCTCGATGCCGGGGGCGATGGCGCCGCCGATGTACTCGTTCTTGGCCGAGACCGCATCGAAGGTGGTGGCGGTGCCGAAGTCGACCACGATGGCCGGCCCGCCGTACAGGTGGATGGCGGCCAGCGCGTTGACGATCCGGTCGGAGCCGACCTCCTTGGGGTTGTCCATGCGGACCGGGACCCCGGTCTTGACGCCGGGCTCCACGATCACCGCGGGCACGTCCCCGTAGTAGCGGCGGCACATCTCCCGCATCTCGTGCAGGACCGCCGGCACCGTGGAGCACAGGGCGATGCCGCTGATGTCGGTGTCGGTGAGCAGTGGACTCTGGCTGATCAGGCCCTGGAAGACCACCGCGATCTCATCGGCGGTGCGCCGCGCGTCGGTGTTGATCCGCCAGTGCTCGATCACCTCGTCGCCCTCGAAGAGGCCGAGGACGGTGTTGGTGTTGCCGACGTCGATGGTGAGCAGCATCAGGTCCCCGCTGGTTCGGAAAAGTCAAGGCCGATGTCGAAGGAGGGCGCCGAATGCGTCAGCGCCCCCACGGCAAGGTAGTCCACACCGGTTGCGGCGGCATCTCGGGCCCGGTCCAAAGTGAGGCCGCCGCTGGCCTCCAGCTCGGCCCGGCCCGCCACCAGGCGCACCGCCTCGCGCATCTGCTCGGTGCTCATGTTGTCCAGCAGGATGGAGCGGGCCCCGGCCTCCAGCGCCTCGGCGACCTGCTCCAGGGTGTCGCACTCCACCTGGATGTGCAGGGACGGGTACATGGCGCGCACCGCCTGGAACGCCTTGGTCACCGAGCCGGCGGCGGCCACGTGGTTGTCCTTGATCAGCGCGGCGTCGTGCAGGCCCATCCGGTGGTTGACGCCGCCGCCGCAGCGCACCGCGTACTTTTGCAGGGCGCGCAGGCCGGGCAGCGTCTTGCGGGTGTCGCGGATCTTGACGCCGGTGCCGGCCACCGCGTCCACCCACCGCCGGGTCAGCGTGGCGATGCCCGACAGGTGGGTGAGCAGGTTCAGCGCCACCCGCTCGGCCCGCAGCAGGCCGCGGGTGGAGCCGGAGACGGTCATCAGCGCCTGCCCGGCGCCGACGCGCTCACCGTCTTGGACGTGCGGGACGGTGGTCAGCCCCAGCAGGTCGCAGACGACGGCGGCGACGGGGATCCCGGCCACCACCCCGTCCTGGCGGGCGGTGAAGACGCCCCGGGCGGTCTGCTCGGGGCTGAAGATCGGCTCGCTGGTGACGTCCACCTCGCCGTCCTCGGCCAGCGCCCTGCGGGCCAGGTCCTGCACCTCCCGCGGGTCGAGCCCGGCGTGGATCAGCCACCGTTCGTGCTCCGGCCGGTCCGGCAGCATCGCACAACTCCCTCGTTCACAGCGGACGTTCTCACAGCGGTCTTCGGCGGGCCCGAACTCAGCGCAGCGGCTCGTACTCGGTGGTCAGCCGCCCGCCGACCGACCGGGTCACCAGGTGCCCCAGCCAGGCGGCGTCGTCGCGGTCGGGGTGGTCCTCCCGCCAGTGGCTGCCGCGGGTCTCGGTGCGCCGCCGGGCGGCGGCGGTGATCGCGGTGGCCACGGTGTGCACGTTGGTGGCCTCCCACGCCTCCAGGCAGGGCTCCCGGCTCGTCCGCTCCCCCAAGGCGGCCAGTTCCCGCTCGGCGGCCCGCAGCCCCTCGGCGTTGCGCAGCACCCCCACGTGGGCGGTCATGACGCGCTGCACCCGGCCCCGCACCTGCGGGTCCAGCAGCCCGCCGGGCTCGTCCGCCCCGCCGATGCGGCCGGCGGGCGGGGCCGCATCCAGGTCGCCGGCGATGGCGGCGGCGATGCGCTCGCCGAACACCAGGCCCTCCAGCAGGGAGTTGGAGGCCAGCCGGTTGGCGCCGTGCACGCCGGTGCAGGCGACCTCGCCGCAGGCGTACAGGCCGGGCACCGAGGTGCGGCCCCAGGCGTCGGTGCGGACGCCGCCGCTGGCGTAGTGCGCGGCGGGCACCACGGGGATCGGCTCGGTGACCGGGTCGATGCCGTGGTCGCGGCAGGTGGCCAGGATGGTGGGGAAGCGCCGTTCCCAGGTGGCCGCGCCCAGGTGCCGGCCGTCCAGGAAGACATGGGACGTTCCAAGCTCGCGCATCCGGCTCATGATGCCCTTGGCGACCACGTCCCGGGGGGCCAGCTCGGCCAGCTCGTGCCGGCCGAGCATGAACCGCTCGCCGCGGGCGTCGATCAGGTGCGCGCCCTCGCCGCGCACCGCCTCGGAGATCAGCGGCTGCTGCCCGCCGGCGTCCGGTCCCAGCCACAGCACGGTCGGGTGGAACTGGACGAACTCCAAATCGGTGACGGCGGCGCCGGCGCGCAGCGCCAGCGCCACCCCGTCGCCGGTGGACACCTCGGGGTTGGTGGTGGCCGAGAACACCTGGCCGAGCCCGCCGGTGGCCAGCACCACCGCCCGGGCGCGGACGGCGCCGACGCCGTCGCGCCGCCCCTCGCCCATGACGTGCAGGGTCACCCCGGCGGCCCGGCCGGTCTCATCGCGCAGCAGGTCCAGCACCAGGGCGTGCTCGATGGCCTCGATGCCGGCCTGTTTGCGGGCGGCCAGCAGGGCGCGGCTGATCTCGGCGCCGGTGGCGTCCCCGCCGGCGTGCGCGATGCGGCGGCGGCGGTGGCCGCCCTCGCGGGTCAGCGCCAGCGTGCCGTCGTCCTCCCGGTCGAAGCAGGCGCCCCGGTCGATCAGCCGGCGCACCGCGTCCGGCCCCTCGGTGACCAGGGCGCGAACGGCGGTCTCATCGCACAGTCCCACCCCGGCGGTGAGGGTGTCGGCCAGGTGCTGTTCGGGGCTGTCGCCGGGGGCGAGGGCGGCGGCGATCCCGCCCTGCGCCCAGCGGGTGGAGCCGGCCTCCAGCAGCGCCTTGGTGACCAGCAGCACCCGGCCCGCCCCCGGCAGGCGCTCGGCGACGGCCAGGGCGGTGACCAGTCCGGCGATGCCGGAGCCGACCACCACCACCTCGGTGTCGACGCTCCAGCCGGGTTCGGGCGCGCGCAGGCGTCGAGGGATCATCTGCCCTCCTCGGGATTTTTCGTCACTATGACATTAACCGGGAGGAAACAGCGCGCCGACGCCGGGGGCGGTCTTCACCGGATCCGGCCGTCGCCGGGCGCGGCCTGGGCGCCCTGCAGCAGGGCGTCGCCGCGCAGCTGATCGCTGCCGGGGACGGGCTCGGCCGGGTCCTCGCCCAGCGAGATGATCCGGTTGGACCGATCCACGTGCACCACCCGGGGCGTGAAGGAACGGGCCTGCGCGTCGGTCATCACGGCGTAGCTGATGATGATCACCAGGTCGCCGGGGCTGACCAGGCGGGCGGCGGCGCCGTTGACGCCGATCACGCCCGAGCCGCGGGGACCGGCGATCAGGTAGGTCTCCAGCCGGGCGCCGTTGTCGATGTCGACCACCTGCACCTGCTCGCCGGGCAGCAGGTCGGCGGCGTCCATCAGGTCCGCGTCAACGGTCAGCGAGCCCACATAGTGCAGGTCGGCCTGGGTGACCGTGGCGCGGTGGATCTTCGACTTGAACATCGTGCGGAACATCACTTCTCCCGGGGCTCGAGGGTGAGGGGGACGTTGTCGATCAGCCGGGTGGTGCCGACCTTGGCGGCGACGACCAGCACGGCCTCACCGGCGTGGGACTCGCCGACCGGCTCGAAGGTGGCCGGGTCGACCAGTTCGAGGTAGTCGGGAACCAGCGGCGGGTCGGCCTGCTCGGCCTCGGCCAGCACGGCGCGGGCGGCCTGCAGGATCGCCGCCGGGCCCTCGCCCGCGGCCTGCTCGCCGGCCCGCAGCGCCCGCGACAGCGCCAGCGCGGTGCGGCGCTCCTCCGGCGACAGGTAGCGGTTGCGGCTGGAGAGCGCCAGGCCGTCCGCCTCGCGCACGGTGGGGCCGGCCTCGATGCGCACCGGCACGTCCAGGTCGGCGACCATGCGGCGGATCAGCGCCAGCTGCTGGGCGTCCTTGGCGCCGAAGACCGCCACATCCGGGCGGACCTGGTTGAACAGCTTCATCACGACGGTGAGCACCCCGTCGAAGTGGCCGGGCCGGGAGGCGCCTTCCACCACGGTGCCCATCCGCCCGGCGCTGAGGCGGACCTGCGGCTGGGCGGGATACATCTCCTCCACCGTGGGCGCCCAGATCAGGTCCACGCCCTCGGCCGCGCAGGCGGCGACGTCGGCCTCGAACGTCCGGGGGTAGCGGTCGAGGTCCTCGTGCGGGCCGAACTGCAGCGGGTTGACGAAGATGCTCACCGCCACCGCGTCGGCCAGCTCCCCGGCCCGGCGGATCAGCGACAGGTGCCCCTCGTGCAGCGCGCCCATCGTCGGGACGAGCGCCAGCGTGCCGGTGATCTCGGCGCGGGCACTGGCCAGCTCCTCGCGGGTGCGGGCGATGACCGGTGTCATGGCTGCTTTTCCCCTTTCACACCTGGTCAGGGCGGTAGGACGGGAGGGGACGAGGCCCCGGGAGGTCTGTTCAGGAGTCGGCCAGCGCTTCCAGCAGCCGCTCGGCGTCTTCGGGTTTGAGCAGCCCGGCGGCCAGCGCCCGATCGGCGGTCAGGCGGGCCATCGCCACATAGGCGCGGGCGCTTTCGGGGGAGACCTTGGCCAGCTCGGCGATATGGCCGGCCACGGTGCCGGCGTCGCCGCGGGCCACCGGGCCGGTCAGCCCGTTCATGCCCAGCCGCAGCGCGTTGTCCAGCGCGGCGCCCAGCAGCGGCCCCAGCATGCCCGCCGGGTCGTCCACCCCGGCGGCGCGCAGCAGGTCCATCGCCTCCACGACCAGCGTGACCAGGTGGTTGGCGCCGCTGGCCAGGGCCGCGTGGTAGAGGGTGCGCCGCTCTTCGGGGATCCACACCGGGTCCCCGCCCATCTCCACCACCAGCGCCTCGGCGACCGGGCGCAGCGACGGCGGGGAGGTCACCCCGAACCGGATGCCGGCCAGCCGGTTCAGATCGTCGGGGCGGCCGGTGAAGGTCATCACCGGGTGCAGCGCCAGCGGCAGCGCGCCCGCCCTCGTCGCCGGGTCCAGCACCCCGATGCCGTACCGGCCGCTGGTGTGCACCAGCAGCCTGCCCTCCACCGGCACGCCGGTGGCCACCAGCCCGGCCACCAGCTCCGGCAGGGCGTCGTCGGGGACGGTCAGCAGCACCAGCTCACAGGAGGCCACCGCCTCCTGGGGGGTGACCAGGCGGGCGCCGGGCAGCCGTTCGGCGGCGCGGCGGCGGGAGGTCTCGGAGATCGCGGCGGCGGCCCTCACCTTGTGCCCGGCCAGCCGCAGCGCCGCCCCCAGCGCGGTGCCGACCCGTCCGGCGCCGACCACGCCGACCGACAGCCGGGCGGGCCGGTCCTCGGGCGTGGCCGAAGACGGCACGGCATGTGAATCCATCGTCGTTCCAGTCCTCAGTCGGGTACCGGACGGTACCCGCACAGCGTACCCGGAGCCGGATCGCTCCGGGTACGCCGCGTCCCCGTCACGGCGGGTACCCGCCGAGTCTGGCAGCGGAACGCTCAGTCGTGGGCGAGCGCCGCCACGACCGACGCCTTGGCGGCGCGGCGGGCCGGCAGCACCGCGGCGGCCAGCCCGGCCGCGGCCGCCAGCGCCATCAGGCCGGCGAGCTGGGCGTAGGGCAGGGCGAACACCACCGACTCGCCCATCGCCCCGGTGGCCGCCCAGCCGAACGCCGCGCCGAGCACCACCCCGGTCAGCGCGCCGATCACCGCCATGATCACCGCCTCCACCGACAGCATCAGGCGGAGCTGGCCTCTCGTCAGGCCCAGGGCGCGCAGCAGCGCCGACTCGCGGGTGCGTTCCACCACCGACAGGCCGAGGGTGTTGGCGATGCCGAACAACGCGATGATCACCGCCAGGCCCAGCAGCCCGCCGAACACCAGCAGCAAGGTGTCGATGGCCCGGTTGAACTGGTCCTTCGCCTCGGCGACCGAGGTCACCTTGACGGTGGGAAGGTGCCGGGTGGCCTGCTCCAGCGCCTGCCGCGCACGGTCGGGATCGGCGCCGTCGCGGACCTTGGCGTAGATCATCCAAGGGCCCTGGGCGCCGAAGTGCGCGGCGAAGTCGGCCTCAGGCAGCAGGTAGGGCGGCAGCGGCGTCTCCCCGTCGAACACCGCCACCACCGTGAACGGCACCGTCCCTCCCTTCACCGTGAGGCGGACCGTCCGGCCGACGGCCAGGCCGCGGCGTTCGGCCGCGCTGCGGTGCACGGCGATCGTCCCGGGACGCAGGTCGTCCAGCGATCCGCTCACCACCGGGGGATTGACCAGGTCGCCGAGGGAGGCGCGGGTGACCGCCCCCACGGCGACGGGGTCGCCGCCCAGGCGCGCCTGCCGCCGCCACAGCTCGGTGACGTGGGCCAGGTCGGGCCGCTCGCGCAGGCGGGCGGCCAGATCGGCCGGCAGCCTCATCCGCTCGTCCGGCTCACCGGTGCCGAACTGGGTGTGCACCTGGAAGTCGACCGGGAACTGCCGTTCCAGCATCGCCAGCGCGGTGGCCCGGCCGCTGGCCGCCACCACCGCGAACAGGCTCATCAGCCCCACCCCGATGGTCAGCGCGATGGTGGTGGTGGCGGTGCGGCGCGGGGTGCGGTGGGCGTTGGCCACCGCCAGCCGCCCGGGGACGCCGGTGAGGCGGGCCGGCAGCGCGCCGACCATCCGTCCCAGCGGGCGCACCAGCGCGGGCATCACCGCGACCACCCCCAGGAACAGCAGGGCGCCTCCGGCGGCGACCGTGAGCATCGCGCTCTCGCCCTTGTCCATGGCCAGCGAACCGGCCAGGGCCACCGCCACGCCGAGGCCGCCCAGCAGGGCCGCCGCGATCGTGCGGGGCAGGCCCAGCCGGAAACGGCCCCCGCCCGGCTCCGGTTCCGTGCGCAGCGCGGCGACCGGGGCGACCCGGGTGGCGGCGCGGGCGGGCAGCAGGGCCGCCAGCACGGTCGCCACGACGCCGACCGTCAGCCCGGCGGCGACGGCGACCGGGGTCACGGTGAAGAAGTCGGCGGAGACACCGGCGTCCGTTCCGCCCAGCAGCGCCGACAGCCCGCCCGCCAGCGCCACGCCCAGCACCAGCCCGGCCAGCGAACCGGCCAGGCCGACCAGCGCCGACTCCAGCAGCACCCCGCCGAAGACCTGGCGGCGGGTGGCGCCGACGCAGCGCAGCAGCGCCGTCTGGCGCATCCGCTGGGCGATGAGGATCGCGAAGGTGTTGTAGATGACCAGCGCGGCCACCAGCATGGACACCACGCCGAAGAGCAGCAGCCCGATGCGGATGACCCCGGTGTCGGCGCCCGCCCGCTGCACCAGCCGCTCGCCCAGCTCGCGGGCGGTCACCACGTCGTAGCCGGGGCCGACGGCCGCGGCGACCGCCCGGCGCAGCGCCGCCGGGTCGCCGTCGCCGAGCACGTCGATCTCGATCAGGCCGGGCCGGGCGGTGACCGCGGCGATGGCCTCGGGGGTGAAGCCGAGGCCGCCGCGCCATCCGACCTCCGCGTCGATGCCGAAGTCGGCCAGCCCGGTCAGGGTGAAGCGCCGCTCCCGGCCCGCGGCGTCCAGCACCGTGAGGGCGGCGCCCACGGCGAACTCGTTGCGTTTGGCGGTCCGCTCATCCAGCACCACCTCGTGCGGCGCGGCCGGAGCCCTCCCTTGGAGGATGTCGTAACGCTGCAGCGGACCGGTGGTGACCGACAGGGCGATGGGGGGCATGTCGCCGTAGGCCTTGCCGTCCTTGCCGATCAGCACGGCCTCGCCCCGCAGCATCGGGTGAACCTGTCGCACTCCCGGCACCGCCCGGACCGCCGCCACCGTCCGCTGCGTCATCTCCTCGCCGCCCCTCTTGGGCAGCACGGCCACGTCCACCTTGCTCGCCGAGGCGGTGAACTTCTTGTCGATGCCCGCCTGCATGGTGTCGGTGAGGACGAACGTGCCGGAGATGAAGGCGACGCCGAGCATGACGGCCACGGTGGTGAGCACCAGCCGCAGCCGGTGGACGCGCAACCCGGCCAGGCAGACCCGCAGCATCCCTCAGCCTCCCAGCGCCTTGAGCCGGTCGAGCACGGTCTGCGGGGTGGGCGCGGCCAGCTCGGAGACGATCCGCCCGTCGTGCAGGAACACCACCCGGTCGGCATAAGAGGCCGCCACCGGGTCGTGGGTCACCATCACGATCGTCTGGCCCATCTCCCGCACCGACAGCCGCAGGAAGTCCAGCACCTCGGCGCCGGCGCGGGAGTCCAGATTGCCGGTGGGCTCGTCGGCGAAGATCACCTCGGGGCGGGTCACCAGCGCCCGGGCGCAGGCCACCCGCTGCTGCTGGCCGCCGGACAGCTCGCCGGGCCGGTGCGTCAGCCGGTCGCGCAGCCCCACCACGTCCACCACCCGGTCGAACCAGGCCCGGTCGGGCCGGCGGCCGGCCAGCCGCAGCGGCAGCAGGATGTTCTCCTCGGCGGTCAGCATGGGCAGCAGGTTGAAGGACTGGAAGACGAAACCCACCCGCTCGCGGCGCAGCAGCGTCAGCCGCCGGTCGCCCAGGCCGGTGATCTCGGTGCCGCCCAGCGTGATCCGGCCGGAGGTGACGGCGTCCAGCCCGGCCAGGCAGTGCATCAGGGTGGACTTGCCGGACCCGGACGGCCCCATGATCGCGGTGAACGCGCCCTTGGCGAACGTCACGCTGACCCCGCGCAGGGCGTGCACCGCCGCGTCCCCGCTGCCGTAGACCTTGACCACGTCGGCGGCGGCGACGGCCGGATGGCCGGCGGGCGGCCCGGCATCGCCGGGCGCGCGGGAGAGCATGCTGGTCACGTAGCCTCCTCGGAATGTGCGGACATGCACAGGCCACGCTAGGGACGGCCGCTCTCCCTGCCATCGGCCCCGCGTCCATGCTTGGCGTGCCCATTGCGGGGTACCTGATCGCCGCCGTACGACCGAAGTCGTACGCCTCCGGTCCGCCCTTGAGCGGTCAAGCGCCGGACTGCCCCCTTTTGACCAGGCCCGTCTCGTAGGCGAAGACCACGGCCTGCACCCGGTCGCGCAGCCCCAGCTTGGTCAGGATGCGGCCCATGTGGGTCTTGACCGTCGCCTCCGAGACGTGCAGCCGCCCGGCGATCTCGGCGTTGGACAGGCCCCGCGCCACCAGGTGCAGCACCTCCCGCTCGCGGGCGGTCAGCGCGGCCAGCGCCCCGGCGGCGCTCTGCTGTTCGGCGTCGGGCAGGTGCACCGCGAAACGGTCCAGCAGCCGCCGGGTGGTGCTGGGCGCCACCACCGCGTCGCCGGAGTGCACCGCCCGGATCGCCTCGATCAGCTGGGCGGGCCCGGCGTCCTTGAGCAGGAACCCCGAGGCGCCCGCCTTGATCGCCGCGAAGGCGTACTCGTCCAGGTCGAAGGTGGTCAAGATGATCACTCTGGGGCGCCGCTCGGCGGGCAGCGCGCCGATCCGCCGGGTGGCCTCGATGCCGTCCACGCGGGGCATCCGCACGTCCATCAGCACCACGTCGGTGGTGTGCGCCCGCAGCAGGTCCACCACCTGGGCGCCGTCGCCGGCCTCGGCGACCACCTCGATGTCGGGCTGGGCGTCCAGCACCATGCGGAACCCGGTGCGCACCAGTTCCTGGTCGTCGACCAGCATCACGCGGATCACGCGCTCTTGGCCTCCTCTCGCAGCGGCAGGCGGGCCACGACCCGGTAGCCGCCACCGGCCCGGGGCCCGGCGTGCACCTCGCCCCCGTACATCGCGGCCCGCTCCCGCATCCCGGCCAGCCCGTGGCCGAGCCCGTCGCCCTCGGCCGCCGCGCCCCGCCCGTCGTCGGTGACCGTCACCTCGATCGCCTCGTCACCGTAGTGCAGACGCACCTGTGCGCTCACCCCCGGACCGCCGTGCTTGAGGGTGTTGGTCAGCGCCTCCTGGACGATCCGGAACACCGCCAGCTGCATGCCCGGCGGCAGTTCCACCGGGACGCCCTCCACCTGGAAATCCAGCGGCAGCCCCGAGGAGCGGACCTGCTCGACCAGGTCGCTCAGCTGCGCCACGCCCGGCTGCGGGGCATAAGAGCCGGCGTCGTCCTCTTCGCGCAGCACGCCCAGCAGCCGCCGCATCTCCGCCAGCGCCAGCCGCCCGGTGGCCGAGATCGCCTCCAGCGCCTTCTTGGCCCGCTCCCGGTCGGTGTCGATGGCGTAGGAGGCGCCGTCGGCCTGCACCACGATGACGCTGACGTTGTGCGCCACCACATCGTGCAGCTCCCGGGCGATCCGCGCCCGCTCGGCCGCCCTGGCGATCTGCACCTGGGTGTCGCGTTCGCGTTCGGCCCGCACCGCCCGCTCCTCCAGCGAGCGCATGTAGGCCCGCCGGGTGCTGATGTAGACGCCGAGGATCCAGATCCCGGCGACCACCGCCGACAGCATGACGACCGTGTACTTGCGGTCGGCGGGATGCACCGTGTACCGCCAGGCCGCCATCACCGCCCCCAGCTCGCCGACCAGCCCGGCGGCCAGCGCCCAGCGGAACGAGCAGTTGGCCGCCACCGTGTACAGGGCGACCAGCACGCCCATGTTGGCGGGGATGATGGTCAGGTCCAGCAGCCACTGCAGGAACGACAGCCCGGCGATCCAGCTGAACACCCCCACCGGCCAGCGCCGCCGCAGGGCCAGCGGCAGCAGCAGGGCCAGCACCAGCGGGATGCACAGCTGCTCGGGGATCGGCCGGGAGGTCGCCGCCGGCCCCGGCTCGGTGTAGTAGCGGGCCGATGTGATCGACAGGAACAGCAGGGGCGAGACGAAGGCCAGGTCCACCAGCGTCCGATGGCCGCGCCACCACGCCCACGCTCTCCTGATCACGGGTTTCAGAGTACGGCCGGCCTCGAAGGGAGCCATCCGACTCAGGTCGGACGTCCATGCGACCACGGGGAGAGCGCTCGCTTCGCCGTTGCCCGGTGCGGCCTTCCGGTAGCGTCCCTGCTGTGGAGCGGTGGGTGACCTGGCGAACGGCGATGCAGCAGGCGCTCTACGGGGAGGGCGGCTTCTACAGCCGGGGCGAACGGCCCGCCGCGCACTTTCGCACCTCCGTGCACGCCTCCCCCCGCTACGCCGAGGCGCTGCTGCGCCTGCTGGTCCAGGTGGACGAGGCACTGGGGCGTCCCTCCCGCCTCGACCTGGTCGACATCGGCGCCGGCTGCGGCGGCCTGATCGCCCAGATCACCGAGGCGGCCGACCCCGCCCTGGCCGCCCGGCTCAACCCGGTGGCCGTGGAACTGGCCCCCCGCCCGCCGGCCCTTACCGACCGGATCGCCTGGCGCACCGAGCCGCCGGAGACCATCACCGGCCTGGTCATCGCCAACGAGTGGCTGGACAACATCCCCCTGGACGTGGTGGAGATGACCGGTGACGGCCCCCGCACCGTGCTGGTCGATCCCGCCACCGGGGCCGAGCGGCTGGGCCCGGCGCCCTGCGCCGAGGACCTGGAGTGGCTGCGGCGCTGGTGGCCGCTGCGGGACCCCGGCGACCGCGCCGAGGTCGGCCGCCCCCGCTGCGCCGCCTGGGCCTCGGTGGTGCGCCGCCTGGCCGGCGGCCTGGCCGTCGCCGTCGACTACTGCCACACCCGCGACACCCGTCCCCCCTGCGGCTCCCTGACCGGCTACCGGGACGGCCACGCCGTTCCCCCCGTCCCGGACGGCTCCTGCGACATCACCGCCCACGTCGCCCTGGACGCCTGCGCCGCCGGCGGAAGCGCCGCGGGCGCCACCGCCACCGCCCTGACCACCCAGCGCCGCGCCCTGCGCGCCCTGGGCCTGACCGGCGCCCGCCCCCCGATCACCCTGGCCCACCGCGACCCGCGCGCCTATGTCGCCGCCCTGCGCAGAGCCGGCGAGGAGGCCGAGCTCATCGACCCCACCGGCCTGGGCGGCTTCGGCTGGCTCGCCCAGACCAAGCACATCCCCCTGCCCGCACCCTTGGCCAACTGAGCTCAGAGGTGTCCAAAGTGAAGGAGAACGGCTCGGGCGGCTCCAGCGGCTTACCGAAGATCACCCGGGTCTCCTGCAGGTAGTCCTCCCTGCCCTCGTCGCTGCGCGGCTCGCTGAACAGGCTCACCGTCCGCTGCTCGCGATCGACCAGCAGGCAGAACGGGATCCCGCCTTTGGCGTAGCAGTGCCGCTCATCCCGCCGGTCCCGGTCGGCATGGGTGCTCGTCACCTCGATGACCAGGACGATCCCGTCCGGTTCCATCCACGAGTCGGCCTCTGCGAAGACGTCCAGGGCGAGCGGCGCGAGCACCCCGTCGGGGATGAGGTAGTTCTTGGGGCACAGTCCGCTGCGTTCCAGCTTCAGACCCTTGTGCGGTTCACGCACCATGGCGGTCATCCCCGCACCTCGTCTCCGCGTCGGCTCCCAGCATACGGACCGTGCTCACGCATCCTGGAGCACCCAAAGTGAGCAATCGGAACACTACACCGAGTGATCCCGGCTCGTCCGAAAAACCGGGGTCAGCGGGCCCAGCGGGTGGGGTCGGAGCGGGTGTGGGCGCGGGCGCGGCGGGCGCGTTCGGCGGTGGACTCGACGATGAGGCGGGCCTCGGGCAGGTCGCGGTCGATGGCGGCGACGCGGACCGGGCCGGAGGGGGCGTCCACGTGCACGGTGCCCAGGCCGAACAGGCGCTGCAGCGGGCCGGAGGTCAGCCGGACGCTCTGGGCGCGGGCGTGGGCGATCACCTCGGTGCGGCGGCACAGCAGGCCGCGGCGGGTCACGAAGACGACATCGTCGGTGCCGGCGGCGGCGAAGCGGTCCAGGGACAGCCCCTTGGCGGAGGCCGGCAGCAGCGGGACGGCGTCCACGTTGGCGCCCGGGAAGACCTGGGCCACCAGCGCCACCGCCACCTGGCGCGGGGCCACCGGCAGCAGCACCGACGACAGGGCCTGGCGTTCGCCGGCGTACCCGGCGACGGTGGCCTCCACCCGGGCCCAGCCGCGCTGCCGCCACAGCACCGGCTCGACGATGGCGACCGCCTGCACCCGGCCGGGCGGGACGGTCTGCATCCGGGTCTCCAGCAGGCCGTGGCGCAGCCGCAGGCCGTCCGGGGAGATCGCCACGGTGAAACCGCCGTATGTCACCAGCGGGGCGATCACCGAGCCGATCAGGCCCAGCAGGGTGGTGACCGCCACGCTGAAAAAGCCCGGCTCCAGCAGGCTCAAAGACGCCATCAGCGCCGTCAGGAACAGCACGCCGGCGGCGGCGACGGGCAGCCTGCTGATCAGCGACAGGAACAGGGTGCCGAAGGGGACCCGCCAAAACGGCTGCTCGGGTGCCTCGGGGGTGTGCCCGGGCAGCCCGGCGGCCAGCGCCAGCAGCTCGGCCCGCAGCCGCTGGGCCGCGCCGCGTCCCAGGTAGCGCAGGCAGATCTCGGCCCGGTCCCCGCCGGCCGCCTCCACCCGGACCTCCGCCAGCCCGGTCAGCCGGGTCATCAGCGGCCGGACCACGTCGATGGCCTGCACCCGCGACAGCGGGATCAGCCGCCGGCGCTTGCGCAGCAGCCCGGTCTCGACGACCAGCTCGTCCCCGGCGACCCAAAAGCGCAGGGCCAGCCAGCCCCAGATGCCGACGACCACGGCGGCGACCGTCACCGGGATGGACACCAGCGCAAAGCGCCGCACCGCCTCGGGCGCAAACAGCACCAGTTCCTCGCCGCGCCGGGTCAGCAGCAGCGGAAAACCCAGCAGCACGAAGTAGATGAGCCAGAACACGAACGCCCGCAGCAGCGCGGTGGCCGGGTGCAGCCGGTGCACGCCCGCCGAGAAGCGGGCGGGCGGCATCTGCCCGTAACCGGGCGGCGCGGCCGGCGGGCCGGGGGGCATCGCGGGGCCGTACCCCGGCGGCTGGTAGCCGTGCGGCGGCGGCCCTCCGGGGACGGGTCCGCCGGGCGGCGGGTAGGGGCCGTTCACAGTCCCATGCTCCTCGCCTCGCCCTTTTGCGCGAGCCGGTCGCGGAGCTGGGCGGCCTCGGCCGCCGGCAGCCCGGGGATGCGGGCGTCGGTGGCGGCCGCGGCGGTGTGCAGCCGGACCGTGGCGATGCCCATCCACCGCTCCAGCAGCCCGGCGGTCACGTCCACCAGCTGCATCCGCCCATAGGGGACGACCACCAGCCGGCGGACGAACACCCCGCTGGTGACCAGCAGGTCCTCGGCCCGCTCCGCATACCCCAGGGAGCGGTAGGCCAGCTCGGCGACGATCCAGGCCATCGCGCAGCTCACCGCCACCAGCGCCAGCCACAGCACAACGCCGAGGGCGCCGCCGCCCTGGTGCACCCACCAGGCGCCGATGAGCGCGACCGGCAGCGCGGTCAGCACGGCGGTGATCCGCCGGTGCCACCGCAGCCGGGGCGAGACCCGGTGCCAGTCGCCCCCGGCGGGCGGGTCGAACGCCCCGCCCGGCGGGGCCGCCGGGCCGTACGGCATGTTCGGTTGTCCTGGGAGAGGGCCGTGGCCCTGGCCCATCGGCGAAGGACCGGGCTGTGGCCGACCGTAGGGCGTGTTCATCGCCTCCCAAGTCAACCCGAAGCACCCCAAGGCCCGCGACCCCTCGGCCTGGAAACGACCCGTGGCACGATAGGCAAGATGAGCACCCAGGAGACCGTCCGCACCGTCGGGATCGGCGCCGGGGCCAAGGAGCTGGCCACCGAGGACATGGTCCTCAACATCGGCCCCCAGCACCCTTCCACGCACGGTGTGCTGCGGCTGCGGCTGACGCTGGACGGCGAGCGCATCACCAAGGCCGAACCGATCATCGGGTACATGCACCGCGGCGCCGAGAAGCTGTTCGAGGCGCGCGACTACCGGCAGATCATCGTGCTGGCCAACCGGCACGACTGGCTGTCGGCGTTCGCCAACGAGCTGGGCGTGGTGCTGGCGGTGGAGCGGATGCTGGGCATGCAGGCGCCCGAGCGGGCGGTGTGGGTGCGCACCCTGCTGGCCGAGCTGAACCGGGTGCTCAACCACCTGATGTTCCTGGGGTCCTATCCGCTGGAGGTCGGCGCGATGACGCCGATCTTCTACTCCTTCCGGGAGCGCGAGCGGCTGCAGCGGGTGATGGAGGAGGTCTCCGGCGGCCGGATCCACTACATGTTCAACCGGGTCGGCGGGCTGAAGGAGGAGCTGCCGGCCGGGTGGACGGGCCGGGCCAGGCAGGCGATCGCCCAGGTCCGCAGCCGGATGAGCGACATCGCCGACCTGATCATGGGCAATGAGATCTTCCGTGCCCGCACCCGCGGCGTGGGGGTGCTCACCGCCGAGCAGATCGCCCAGTACGGGGTGTCCGGTCCCATCGCCCGCGCCAGCGGGGTGGACTTCGACCTGCGCCGCGACGAGCCCTACCTGGCCTACCCCGAGCTGGACGTCAAGGTGGTCACCCGCACCGAGGGCGACTGCCTGGCCCGTTTCGAGTGCCTGCTGGAGCAGGTCTACGTCTCGCTGGACCTGGCGGAGGCCTGCCTGGACCGGCTGGCCGAGCTGCCGCCGGGCCCGATCAACCAGCGGCTGCCCAAGGTGCTCAAGGTCCCCGAGGGCCACACCTATGTCTGGACGGAGAACCCGCTGGGCATCAACGGCTACTACCTGGTGTCCCGGGGCGAGAAGACCCCCTGGCGGCTGAAGCTGCGCTCGGCGTCCTTCAACAACATCCAGGTGCTCGGCGAGATGCTGCCCGGCACCCTGGTCGCCGACATGATCGCCATCTTGGGCTCGATGTTCTTCGTGGTCGGCGACATCGACAAGTGACCGGCGGGCGGTCACACCAGCGGCAGCCACCAGGGCGCCCACCACGGGGACAGGCTGCCGATCAGGGTTTTGAGGTAGTTCGCGCGGGCCTGCGGTCCCCAGCCCGGCTCGTCTGAGGGGACGTCCGCCCAGCCCCGGCTGCGCAGCCGTTTGAGCGCGCGGCGCAGCCGGCGGCGGTGCCGGGGTGCGCCGTCCCGGTAGGGGACGAACATGTGCACGGCCGCCGACAGGTACTCCCGGTGCACGTCGCGGGCCGCCACCGCCGTCCACAGCAACTCCAGCGCCCGGGGGTCGTCCCCGGCGGCCAGGTAGGCCACCGCCCACGCCGCCACTTGCGGGTCGCGGTCGGTCAGGTGGGGACGCAGCGCCTCGGCCACCGGCGGGCGCTGCGGCGGCGGGACCGACAGCCGGCCCAGGCCTTCGGCGGCCGCCCGGCGCACCCGCGGGTCGCGGTCGATGCCGATCGCCCGGCCCAGCGCCGCCGCCAGGTGCGCGACCGTCTCCGGCCCGAACCCCTCCCACAGGTCGGCCGACCTGAGCGTCCGGGCCGCCGCCAGCCGCACCCGGGCGTCGGGGTCCTCGGTGACCAGGACGGTCAGCCGCCGCACCAGCGCCGCCTCCGCCGGGGGGAAGGAGCCCCGGTCGCCGAAGTGGTCGATGCCTTCGACGGCCGCCGCCCGCACCGCCGGGTCGGGGTGCTCGGTCATCGCCGACAGGGTCTGCGCCGTCTGCGGCCCCGCGGCGTAGTGGCCGAGCGGCGGCAGCGCCGCGGCGAGCAGCTCGGCGTCCCAGTCGGGACGGCACAGCCCGGCCAGTGTGCGCGCCGCCTCCGGCAGCAGGTCGGGGCACTCTTCGTGCAGGCAGGCCTCGTCCAGCGCGCGCAGCGCGAGCAGGACCTGCGCCTTGGGGGCGTCGCTGCGGCAGAGCCGCAGCGCCCAGCCGGCCACCGCCCGCCGGTCCGCTTCGAGCGCCTCCTCCAGCAGCTCGTCCCGGCCCGCGGCGGGTGCCCGCAGCAGCGCGGCGAACCGTTCCGCTCCTGCGGCCGTCACCGGAACGGCGGACGCCCCCGTGGCGTCGAGCCCGCCGGAAACCGCCGACTTTCGCACCCGCCCGGCCACCTTCCTCCCCCTCCTCGCCTCAACGGGCCTCAAGCCTGCCGGGCGGCGCGTCCCGCCGTCATGGGACCGCGGTCACCAGTGGGCCGGGTCGGGGGGTGAGGCGTCCTCGTCGCGGTCGTCGTCGGGGCCTTTGGGGACGCGGCAGGCGTACTCCAGCCAGATCGCCGCGCCGACCAGCGTCAGCGCCGCCACGAGCGTGCCGATGCTGACGAAGAAGTCCTCCCGCGGCACGTCCTTGTCCAGCCGGGACGACAGGTACAGGATGAACCCGGTGAAGATCCCGGCGATCGCCGCCCCGGCGTGCGCGCTGGCCTTGGCCAGCGCCGCCATCCGGGCCACCATCAGCGGTTCCACCGGGCGGGTGCCGGGGCGGCGGCGGATCCGCCGCCACAGGTTGTAGGCGGTGAACCCCTCGCCCAGGGCCAGCAGCAGCATCGTCGGCGCCATCGTCCAGGGCAGCTTGGGCAGCGACCCGTACACCGCCTGCAGCAGCCCCCACACCAGCAGCGCGATCCCGGCCGCCAAGGCGACCAGCACCGCCGGACGTGTCGGCCTCACGCGGGCTCTTGCAGGGTCAGGTCGTCGCGGCGCCGCACCGCGTCCGGGCCGGTCGCGCGCAGCGCCGCCGCCGCCAGGTCGGCCACCCGGCCGTGGCCGGGCAGCAGCACGTCCGGTTCGATGTCCGCCCACGGCACCAGCACGAACGCCCGCTCGTGCGCCCGCGGATGCGGCAGGATCAGATCCGGTTCATTGCAGGTCACGTTGCCGAACATCACGATGTCGATGTCCAGGGTGCGCGGCCCCCAGCGGACCTCGCGGACCCGCTGCATGGAGTTTTCGATGTTGAGCACCCGCTCCAGCAGCACCCGCGGGGCCAGGCTGGTGTCGGCCACCAGCACCACGTTCAGGTAGTCGTCTTGTTCGGGGATTTCGCCTTCCGGACCGCCGTACGGGGTGGTCTCATACACCGGCGACAACGCCACGAACGTCAGGCCGGGGGCGTCGAACAGCGCGTCGATGGCCTCCTGGAGGTTGCTCAGGCGGTCGCCGAGGTTGCTGCCCAGCGACAGCACCGCGCGCTGCGGGACCAGCAGGTGGCCGCCGGTGGCGGTCAGGTCGGGCGTGGTCATGAACGGCTCCTGTAGATCTTCACGGCCACGTCACCGAACACCTGCCCCACCGGGGCGGCGGGCTTGTGCACCGTGACGTGGACCTGCTGCACCGTCGGCTCCTCCAGGCAGACCTCGGCCAGCCGTTCGGCCAGCGTCTCGATCAAGTTGACCGGTTCTCCGGTCACGACGGCGACCAGCCGGTCGGCCAAAGATCCATAATCGACCGTCAGGGACAGATCGTCACTCGCCGCGGCGGGGCGGGTGTCCAGTCCCAGCGCCACGTCCACCACGAACTCCTGCCCCAGCTCCCGCTCGGCGGGCAGGCATCCGTGCCGGCCCCGGGCCCGCAGCCCGGTCAGCTCGATCCAGTCCAGCCCGGCCGCCTTCACCCGCGCCTCCAGGGCCGTCGCCGCATGCCGGCCGGGCCCGTCCCGGCCCGCGGGCCGCTTGGGCCCCGGCGGCGTTCTCGCACGCCGCCTTCGGGAACGGCAGGTCGGAGAAGGCTCACTGCTCCTCGTCCTCCCCTTGGCTCAGCACGGGGGACCCGTGGTGATGCAGCAGCCGCCACTGGCCGTCCACCCGCAGGAACAGGTTGGTGGCCACGACGCTCCCGCCGGCCAGCACGCTGCCGCCGGCGCCGTCGTCGGCGGTGATGATGTTCTCCTCGCACGTCACCAGGGCCTGGTCGCCGAAGATCTCGGTGCGCACGCCGGTCAGCACGAACTGGATGTAGGGGGTGTTGGCCATGATCAGCGCCCAGGACCGCAGCACCTCCTCGCGGCCCCGCAGCAGCGGCCAGCCCGGATGCACGCAGCCCACGGCGGCGGCGTAGGGGCCGTCGGCCCACACCGCCGACATCCGGTCCAGGTCCCCGTTTTCGAAAGCGGCGTAGAACTCGGCGTTGGCCTCTTCGACCTCGGCCAGATCGGCGCGGTTCACCCGGTCTCACCTCGCTGTGCGGCGTGCACCGCGGCGGCGACGCGCACGGCGTCGGCGTTGGGACGCACCCGGTGGACCCGCACGCACCAGGCGCCGGCCGCCGCCGCCAGCGCGCTGACGGCCACCGTGGCGTCGTCGCAGTCGATGAACGGACGGGGGTGCCCGTCCGGCCCGGCCAGCAGCTTGCCCAAAAAGCGCTTGCGGGAGGCGCCCACCAGGATCGGCAGTTCGTCCGACAGCTCGCCCAGGTGGGCCAGCAGGGTCCAGTTGTGGTGGGGCCGCTTGGCGAAGCCCAGCCCCGGATCCAGCACGATCATGGACGGGTCCACGCCCTGGGCGACCACCGCCTCCACCCGCTGGTGCAGTTCGGCGCGGACCTCGGCGACCACGTCGGCGTACTCGGCCCTGCGGTACATGTCGTGGCTGTGCCCGCGCCAGTGCATCACCACATAGGGCACCTGCGCGGCGGCGACCACCCGCGCCATGTCCGGGTCGGCCAGGCCGCCGCTGACGTCGTTGACCAGCCGGGCCCCGGCGGCGACCGCGGCCTCGGCGACCTCGGCGCGCATGGTGTCCACGCTCACCGGGACGCCGTCGGCGGCCAGCGCCTCGATCACCGGGATCACCCGGCGCAGCTCCTCTGCCAGCGGCACCCGCTGCGCCCCCGGGCGGGTGGACTCTCCGCCCACGTCCACCAGGTCGGCGCCCTCGGCGATCAGGTCGTGGCCGTGCCTGATCGCCTTGTCGGCGTCGAACCACGCCCCGCCGTCGGAGAAGGAGTCCGGGGTCACGTTCACCACGCCCATGACGAGGCACCGCCCTGGTGCGGGGAACCCGGGAACGCCAATGGTCATGGAAGTCAGCCTATGTCCTGCGCCGGGACCCGGCGCGTCCCGCCGGAAGCGACTTTCGCCGGGGAAGGCCCCATACCCGAACATCCGGCCCGTCATGCCCCGAGGCGGGCAAGAGACCGGCGCGCGCGTCTCAGGACGGCCGTCCCAGGATCAGCGCCATGGCCTCGGCCCGGGTCTCGGCGTGGTCGCGGAAGTCGCCGCGCACCGCCGAGGTGACCGTCTTGGCCCCGGGTTTGCGCACCCCGCGCATCGTCATGCACAGGTGCTCGGCCTCGATGACCACGATGACGCCGCGCGGCTCCAGGATCTCCATCAGCGCGTCGGCGATCTGGCTGGTCAGCCGCTCCTGCACCTGCGGGCGGCGGGCGTAGACGTCCACCAGCCGGGCCAGCTTGGACAGCCCGGTGATCTGCCCCTTGGCGTTGGGGGTGTACCCCACGTGCGCCAGCCCGTGGAAGGGGACCAGGTGGTGTTCGCAGGTGGAGTAGACCTCGATGTCCTTGACCAGGACCATCTCGTCGTGGTCGGCCTCGAACACCTTGTTGAGGACGTCCTCGGGCCGCTGGCGCAACCCGGCGAACTGCTCGGCGTAGGCGCGGGCGACCCGGGCGGGCGTCTCACGGAGCCCCTCGCGGTCGGGGTCCTCCCCGATCGCGATCAGGATCTCGCGCACCGCCCGCTCCAGCCGCTCATGGTCGAAGGCGGGCAGGCCGCTGTGGGCGGGCTCCCCGGCGCGGGGAGCCTCATCGTGCGGGAGGGTCAAAATCAGCTCTCACCAGGGGTCGGGTCGGCCGGCTGTTCGGCGCCGCTCTGGCCGTTGCCCTTGGCCAGGGAGGAGCCGCCGGGCAGGTCCTGAACGTCCTTGGCGGCCATCAGGGCGAGCTCCTTGGGGGTCAGGACGGGCGGCCGCTCCGACGGCAGCCGCTTGCCGTAGCCGGTGTAGGACTTCTGCTTGGGACGCTTGCGGATGGGAGCGAAGATCTCCAGCACCTGCTCCTTGGAGAGGGTCTCCTTCTCCATCAGCTGCAGCACCAGCTCGTCCAGCACGTCACGATACTCCACCAGGATTTCCCAGGCGACATCGTGGGCGGACTCGATGAGGCGGCGGACCTCATCGTCGATGGCGGAGGCGATCTCCTCGGAGTAGTCGCGCTCGTGGGCGACGTCGCGGCCCAGGAACACCTCGCCCCGGCCGGAGCCGAACTTGCGGGCCCCCAGCCGCTCGCTCATGCCGTACTCGGTGACCATGTTGCGGGCGATGGCGGTGGCCTTCTCGATGTCGTTGGCCGCCCCGGTGGTCGGCTCGTGGAAGACCAGCTCCTCGGCGGCGCGGCCGCCCAGCAGCATGGCCAGCTGGTCGAGCATCTCCGAGCGGGTGGTGAGGAACTTGTCCTCCACCGGCAGCGTCATGGTGTAGCCCAGCGCCCGGCCGCGCGGCAGGATCGTCACCTTGTGCACCGGGTCGGCGTTGGGCAGCGCGTGCGCCACCAGCGCATGACCGCCCTCGTGGTAGGCGATGATCTTCTTTTCGGTCTCCGACATCACCCTGGTCTTGCGCTCGGGGCCGGCCATCACCCGGTCGATGGCCTCCTCCAGGGTGTCCATCTGGATCTGCTTGCGGTTGAGCCGGGCGGTCAGCAGCGCCGCCTCGTTGATCACGTTGGCCAGGTCGGCGCCGGTGAAGCCGGGGGTGCGGCGGGCGATGACGTCCAGGTCCACATCCGGGGCGAACGGCTTGCCGCGGCCGTGCACCTTGAGGATGCCCTTGCGGCCCTCCAGGTCGGGGCGGTCCACGGTGATCTGCCGGTCGAAGCGGCCGGGACGCAGCAGCGCCGGGTCCAGGATGTCGGGCCGGTTGGTGGCCGCGATCAGGATGACGCCGCCCTTGACGTCGAACCCGTCCATCTCCACCAGGAGCTGGTTGAGGGTCTGCTCGCGCTCGTCGTGGCCGCCGCCCAGCCCGGCGCCGCGGTGCCGGCCGACCGCGTCGATCTCGTCGATGAAGATGATGGACGGGGCGTTGGCCTTGGCCTGCTCGAACAGGTCGCGGACCCGGGAGGCGCCGACGCCGACGAACATCTCCACGAAGTCCGAGCCGGAGATGGAGTAGAACGGCACCCCGGCCTCGCCGGCCACCGCGCGGGCCAGCAGGGTCTTGCCGGTGCCGGGCGGGCCGTACAGCAGCACGCCCTTGGGGATCTTGGCGCCGATGGCCTGGAACTTGGCCGGGTTCTGCAGGAAGTCCTTGATCTCCTCCAGCTCCTCCAGCGCCTCATCGGCCCCGGCCACGTCGGCGAAGGTGGTCTTGGGGGTGTCCTTGGTGATGAGCTTGGCCTTGGACTTGCCGAAGTTCATCACCCGCGAGCCGCCGCCCTGCATCTGGTTCATGATGAACAGGAAGATCAGCACCACGAACAGGATCGGCAGCAGGCTGAACAGCAGGCTGACGAACAGGCTCTGCTGGGGGACCTCGACGTTGTAGCCGCCGGGCAGCTGCCCCTTGTCGGCCTGGGCCTGCAGCGCCTTCTGCAGCTCCAGCCCCTGGCCGCTGACCCAGGAGGCCTCCATCCGGTCGCCGTTCTTGAGGGTCACCTCGATCCGCTGGTCCTTGTCGATGACCTTGGCGGACTTGACCTCGCCGCTGTTGATGGCGGAGATCACCTTGGAGGTGTCGGCCCGCTTGTACTGATCACCCGGGTCGAAGCCCCACATGACCAACGCGGCCAAGAGACCGAACAGCAGGATCCACAGCAGCGGTCCGCGAAAGTAGCGCTTCACGTCCATTTATCCGGCAACCCCTTCGCGAGGGCCCCGTCCCTCCTGACCAGCGTCTGCAAGACCTCACCGGGCCCGCCGGCCCGACGAGGCGGTCTCCCTCAATGCGGCACCCCCGAGCACATGCCCGGTGGCATCGACGGTACACCGCGGCCCGGGGAGCCGCAGCCCACGCGTTCGCGGCGGACCGCGCTCGGCCCGCCGCCGAAACGCCACCGGCACGGTTACCGTCCAGTCTTGCAACGTACCGTCCGGTCCATCTGTTCCCTCGTCCCGCCGCCGCCGGCCGCGCCGAGGGGCGCGCCGCTAGGCCTGCCCGCCGTAGACGTGGGGCGCCAGGGTGCCCACGAACGGCAGGTTGCGGTACTTCTCGGCGTAGTCCAGCCCGTAGCCGACGACGAATTCGTTGGGGATGTCGAAGCCCACGTAGCGGACGTCGATCTCGGCCTGGGCCGCCTCGGGCTTGCGCAGCAGGGCGCAGATCTCCAGCGACGCCGGGTTGCGCGAGGCCAGGTTGCTGACCAGCCACGACAGCGTCAGCCCCGAGTCGATGATGTCCTCGACGATCAGCACGTGGCGGCCGGTGATGTCGGTGTCCAGGTCCTTGAGGATGCGCACCACGCCCGATGAGCGGGTGCCCGACCCGTAGGAGGAGACCGCCATCCAGTCCATGCTGACCGGCGAGTGCAGCGCCCGCGCCAGGTCGGCCATCACCATGACCGCGCCCTTGAGCACCCCGACCAGCAGCAGGTCGCGGCCGGCGTAGTCGGCGTCGATCTCGGCGGCCAGCTCCCGGATCTTGGCCTGCAGCTCCTCCTGCGTGATCAGCACGCTCGCCAGGTCGGCACCCAGGTCCTTGTCGTCCACTGCCCCCACCGCATCTCAATGAGTCGTCATCGTCCCCGCCCGTCGGCGGCGATCTCTCCTCGGCGGAACAGCAGCTTCCCATACCGCCGCAAAGCGCGTACGCCCCCGGGCAGGTCAACATGCCGTTGCCCGCGCCAGTCCGTGATCAGCCGATCCAGCTCCTCGACGTGGACGGCGGCGAGCGTACCCGCCGGGCTGCCCGCCTCGACCGCCGCCCCGCGCAGCACCCGGGTCCGCACCGCCCGCGGCAGCTCGCCCAGCGCCGCCGCATCCAGCGCGCCGTCGTCGCCGGTCACCTCGCTTCGGGCGCGTTCGGCCAGGGCGTCCAGGGCCTCGGCGTCGTCGCGCAGCAGCCGGGCGGTGCGCGCCAGCGCGGCGGCCACGCCGGGGCCGAGCGCCTTTTCCAGGGCGGGCATCACCTCGCGCCGCAGCCGGACGCGCGTGTAGGCGGGGTCCTCGTTGTGCGGGTCGTCCCAGGGGGTCAGCCCCATGGCCCGGCACGCCCTGCGGGTGGTCGCCCGTTCCAGCCCCAGGAGCGGCCGCATGTAACAGATCTCACCCCGCTGAAAACGCGGGGGCATCCCGGCCAGGGAGCGGGCCCCAGAGCCCCTGGCCAGGCCCAGCAGCACGGTTTCGGCCTGGTCGTCGAGGGTGTGGCCGAGCAGCACCGCCGCGCCGGCCCGCCGTGCCGCCTCGTCCAGGGCGGCGTAGCGGGCCCGCCGGGCGGCGTTCTCGGGGCCGCCGGGCCCGGTCACGGTCACCGCGACCGATTCGGCGGGGTCCAGGCCCAGCTCGCGCATGGCGCGCACCACCGTCTGAGCGACATGGCCGGACCCCTCCTGCAGCCGGTGGTCGACGGTGACGCCGCCGGCCCGGCGCCCGGCACGGGGCGCCTCGAAGGCCGTCGCGGCGGCCAGCGCCAGGGAGTCGGCGCCGCCGCTGCAGGCCACCAGGACCGGCATGCCGGCGGGCAGCTCGCCCAGCGCCCGCCGGACGGCCACGCGCACGGCGGCGACGGCAGGATCAGGACCCATGCGCCCACCTCCGGGCGCCAGCGTAGGGGAGGCGGGCCGTGCGGCCGGACGGGCTCAGCCCTCGCCGGCCTCCGACGGCGGGCCGGACTCCAGCGACCGGTCGCCGACGACCCGGGCGATCCAGGCGCCGGGGTTCTTGATCTCCTCGTGCGTGGGCAGGCACTCCGGCGAGGTCCACACCTTGTTGAAGCCCTCCATGCCGACCGCGGCGACGGTGTGGCGCACGAAGCGGGAGCCCTCGGCGTACTGGCGCATCTTCAGGTCGATGCCCAGCAGCCGGCGGATCGCCTTGTCCAGCCGGGAGCCGCCGTCGCGGCGGCGCTGGAAGCGGGCGCGGATCTGCTTGACCGAGGGCACGACCTCGGGGCCGACGGCGTCCATCACATAGTCGCCGTGCCCCTCCACCAGCGTCATCACGGCGGTGAGCCGGTCGAGGATCTGGCGCTGCTGCGGGCTTTGGATGGCGTCGATCAGCCCGGCCGGAGGGTTGTCGGGGTCGTCGCCGCCCCGGAAGGCGTCGATGACGGCCTCGGCGGTCTGCCGCAGCCGCTCCATCATCGCCACCGGGTCCACATCGGAGGCCAGCAGGAACTCCGTCATCTGCTCCTGCACGTAGGAGCGCAGCCAGGGCACCCCGGTGAACTGGGCGCGGTGGGTCTCCTCGTGCAGGCAGACCCACAGCCGGAAGTCGCGGGTGTTGACGCCGAGTTCCTGCTCGACGTGGACGATGTTGGGGGCCACCAGGGTGAGCCGCCCGGTGGGCGCCTTCCCGTCGGGGTCCGGCGGCAGGAACAGCTCGTACTGGCCGAGCACGCGGCTGGCCATGTACGCCAGGATCGCGCCCATCTGCACGCCGGTGACGCGGGAGCCGACGGCCTGGATCACCGCGCCGCCCGGCCCGCCGGCCAGCCCGCCGCGGCGTTCGGCCAGCCGGTCCATCAGCGGCTCCAGCACGGCCCGGAACCCGTCGACGTTGGCCCGGATCCACCCGGGCCGGTCGACGATCGTGGCGTGGCCGCGGTCGGGATCGGCCGCCTGGATGCCGGTGAAGTCGCGGACGTGCCCTTCGGCGAGCTTGGCCAGCTCCCGCAGCTCCGCCACGACCTGCTGGGCCTCCGCCTGGCTGACCTGGGGCCCCGGCCGCACCAGCCGGGTGCCGGTCTGGACGGCGAGGTTCCAGTCGATCATCTGGGCGCTCATGTGCTCCACCGTAATTTCCGCCCCGGCGCCACAGCGCCCTTACATGAGGTTCAACGAACGAACGCTTTGGTTATCTCCCGTATGTCCGCGTCCACACCCATGGTCGCGGGCGAAGCCGATCGTTACGTTCCGCCCCGGCAGCCGCAGGCGGCGACGGCCGCGGCCATCCGGTCCAGCCGCGCGGGGTCCACCGGCCCGCGGCCGTCCCCCATCATGAACGCGAACGCCAGCAGCCGCCCGTCGGCGTCGTGGACCAGTCCCGCCAGCGTGCTCACCCCCGACAGGGTGCCGGTCTTGGCGCGCACCGCCCCGGCGCCGGCCGCCGTCTGCGCGGTGGTGTAGCGGGGGGCGGCCAGGGTGCCGGTGAAACCGGCCACCGGCATGCCGGTGATCGCCGCGCGCAGCTCGGGGTGCTCTGCGGAGGCGGCCAGGGAGACGATGCGGGCCAGCGCCAGCGGGGTGATGCGGTTGCGGGTGGACAGCCCGCTGCCGTCGTGGACGCGCACGCCCTCGGCGACGCCCAGGCGGGCCAGCTCCGCCATCACCGCCCGCGCCCCGCCCTCGAACGAGACCGGGGCGCCGCGTTTGAGCGCCACCTGGCGCAGCAGCGCCTCGGCCACGTCGTTGTCGCTGACCGTCATGGTGCGCTCCACCAGCACCGACAGCGGCGGCGAGTGGACCTGGCCCACGGTGGCGGCGGCCTTGTCGGCGACGGTGCGTTCGCCGAGCTCGGCCCGCACGCCGCGGTCTTTGAGGAGGCGGACGAACTTCTTGGCGGCCGATGCGGCCGGGTCCTTCACCCTGCCGCCGTCGCCGGTGCGGCCGGCGTCCACGGTGAGCGCGCTCATCGGCGCCACTTCCCCGTCGGGCAGGTAGTTGGGCTTCCAGCCCTCGGCGGTGCCGGCGCCCTCATACAGGGAGGCGTCGTAGTCGACGCGGATCTCGCCCGTGCCCGTCTGCTTGAGCGCGGCGGCGGTCTGGTCGGCCAGGTCGGCCAGTGAGGCGTAGCGGGGGTAGGCGCCGGCCGAGGGGGTACGGGCGGTCAGCGTGGGATCGCCGCCGCCGACCAGCACGACGGCCCGCGGGCCGCCCCGCACGACCCTGGTGGTGATCCGGTGGTGGGGGCCGAGCGCCGACAGCGCCGCCACCGAGGTGACGAGCTTGGTGGTGGAGGCGGGGACGGCGGGCCGGTCGGCCCGATGCGCAAACAGCGTCCGGCGGGTCCGGGCGTCGATCACCACCGCGCTGATCTCCGCTCCGGAGCCGCTCGCCAGCGCCGCCAATTCGCCGGTGAGGGCGTCGGCGGCGGGCATGGGGGCGTCCGCCGCGGCGGCCGGCGGCGGAGCCGCCGGCGGCAGGGGCGTCCGGGCGGCCACCGCCGGGGGCCGCGGGAGGGAACGGTCCACAGGTGTGAGGTTCGCCACTGCAACGCCCGACCCCACGGCGAACGCCTGGAGAAGAAAAAGCGTGACCAAAGCAAGGACCCGCTCGTACTTGGGCATCTCCACCCCGCCTTTCCCCACCCCGGTCTGCGGAGACGTGCGGGACCCTTGTATAAGGGAACACCTAACGAGCGGGACCGCGGCGGGCCTCGCTCACCCCCTGAACCCTAATCACTGCGATCGCGCGGGGAGCTGAGGACATCTTGGAATTCGACGTCACCATTGAGATCCCTAAGGGGCACCGCAACAAGTACGAGATGGACCACAAGACCGGCCGGATTCGGCTGGACCGGATGCTGTTCACCTCGACGCAGTACCCGGCCGACTACGGGTTCATCGAAGGCACTCTCGGCGAGGACGGGGATCCTCTGGACGCTCTGGTGCTCCTCCAGGAGCCGACATTCCCCGGATGCCTCATCCGCTGTCGCGCAGTGGGCATGTTCCGGATGACCGACGAGGCCGGCGGCGACGACAAGGTGCTGTGCGTGCCGCTGACCGACCCGCGGATGGAGCACATCCGCGACATCCACCACGTGCCGGAGTTCGACCGGCTGGAGATCCAGCACTTCTTCGAGGTCTACAAGGACCTGGAGCCCGGCAAGTCGGTGGAGGGCGCCAGCTGGGTCGGCCGTGCCGAGGCCGAGGCCGAGATCGAGCGTTCCCTCAAGCGCGCCGCCGAGCACGCCGAGGCCGAGAAGGCCGCCGAGTAGCCGTCCTTCCCCGGGCGTATGCGACGTCGGGGCGCGCCCATGATGGGTCGCGCCCCGACGTCGCTTGCCCATGGTCCGTTCGGGACCGCCGTTCCCCCGGCTCAGCCGGCGGGACGGGTGGCCCCGATGAGGCCGCGGCGCCATATCGACGAGATGCGGACGGTGGCGCCGGTGTAGGGGGCTTCCACCATCCGGCCTCCGCCGATGTAGATGCCCACGTGGTGGATGGTGCGCGGGTTCTTGACGTCGCGTGCGAAGAAGACCAGGTCGCCCGGGCGCAGCTTGGACAGGGGGATGCGGGGACCGGAGGTCCACTGCGTGCCCGTCCAGTGGTCGAGCTTGACGCCGGCCTGGGCCCAGGCGTACAGCGCCAGGCCGGAGCAGTCGAAGCCCTTGATGCGCGCGCCCCGGCCGATCCCATAGGTGGGGCCCGAGGCGTTGCCCCCGCCCCACGAGTAGGGGGTGCCGAGCCATTTCAGCGCCGCCCGCGCCGCCACCTGGCCCCGGGAAGAGCCCTTGAGGGACGGCGGCCGCCCCTGAGAGGGCCGTGAAGCCGCCGCCGCGCGCCGTTTGGCCTCCAATGCCCGGACGCGTCCTTCGGCGGCCTTCAAGAGCCGTTCAGCGTGCCGCTTCCGCTCATCCAGGCGCGCTATGGACGCGCGCTGGCGTTCCACGGCCTCCTCGGCGGCGCGTTTGGCGGCCTCCGCCCGGGCGGTGGCCTCCTCCTGCTCGCGCAGCGCGGCGGTGGCCCGGGCCCGGAACACCTCGGCGACCTGGCGGGCGGCCTCGAACTCCCGGATGGTGCCGGCCCGGTGCCGGCTCATCATCTCCATGAGTCCGGCCCGGTCCATGGCGCCCTGCGGCCCGCCCCGGCCCGCGACCACGCCCACCCAGGGGTTGGGGCCGCTTTCGGCGCGGTAGGCGGCCGCGGCGACCCCGGCCACCTCGGCGCGCACCGCCTCCAGGCGCCGCTCGGCCTCGGCGACCTGGCGCTGGGCCGCCTCCCAGTCACGGCGCGCCCGCTCCAGCCGGACCAGCTCGCCGTGGTAGTGCTCCACGGCCATCTCGGCGCGGATCGACAGCTCCTCCAGCTTGCCGTCGGCCTCGGCCAGGCGCGCCTTCAGCCGTCCCACCTCGGCGGCCCGGTCGCGGACCTGCTGCCTGCCGCGCTCCACCTCGCGGGAGTCGGGCACCGGATCGGCGAGGGCGCCGGCGGCCAGGCCGCCCGACGACACCCCGAGCAGGCCGACCGCGGCCGCGACCAGCACCGCCCCGGCCGACCGCGCCCCGCGGCACCTGCGTCTGCCCGTTGTCGTCCCTGCTCCCGGAGCCGTCGTGCGGCGGGAAGCGCACTTGGACCGTGCCACGCTCCACCCCTCAGCATCCCGCGCCCTGATCGCGGCGGCAGTAGTTACCAGCTGTCACATCAGGAACTTCAGTCCCTCCAGCAACAGCGGTTACTGCCCCCACGCAGGCCACGGTCAACTCCCTGATCGGCCAAAACATGCCGAGGAGCACGGCCCGCCGGTCTGCTGCGGGCAGTGCGCGGTCGAGCCCTGGTCAACAAGCGGTGCGGCACGCCGTCCCGTCAGGTCGCATGCGAAGGCATCGCCTTCGCGGACGATGCCGCACCCTGCGACGTCATGGGCTCAGGCACCGTCCCGGTCCTCAAGGCCACGCGTTGCAGGTGGAACAGGTGGAAAAGGCCCGGCCCGCCGCCTGTGGACGGCCGGGTCCCGCGGGTCCGGAAGACCTACTCGGGCACCGGACTGGGACCGGAGGACTGCGGCGGTTCCGGCACGGGGGGCGGCTCGGACTCCTCCGGCGGCTCGGACTCCTCCGGCGGGTCGGCGGGCGGCGGCTCGGAGGAGGGCGGGTCGGACGGCGGCGGATCGGAGGGCCGCGGCGTGGGCGCCGGGGTCGGGGGCCGGGTCGGCCCGGGCCGCTGCGGCGGGGTGCCGGGGTCGTCCGTCGGGGGCGTGCGGGGCGGTTCGGACGGCTTGGTCGGCCTGGGTCCGGGGCGGGGCCCGGCGGGGCTCTTCCGCCAGGTCACCACGACCCGCAGCCTGCCGGGCCGGAAGGTGACCACCCGCCGGCCCGTCGAGTCGGGGCGGCGGGCCACCCGCAGCCGGAGCGTGACCGACCGGCCGGCCGCCAGCCGTCCCGACGTGCTGCTCAGCCGGATCGGCCCGCCGGCGCGGGCGGACCAGTCGACCGGGCCGCCGTGCGCGGTCAGCTCGAGCGTGCCGGACGACCCGCCGCCCAGGTCCAGGTGGCGGGGCGCGACCGTCAGCGTGCCCCGGCCCGCCGGGCCGCCGGGCTTTCGGTCCGGACGCGCCGGCTCGGCGGGCGGGGACGGCAGGGCGGTGGGCGGTGCGGCCGAGTCGGTGGCGCCCAGCGGCCAGGTCGGGGACAGCCGCACCACCTTGGCGACCCCGCCCGCCGAGCCGCCGGCGCCGCCCACGTCCGCCGCGGGCGGTTCCTCCTGCGGCGAGGACCACGGGGAGGGCCCGGCGGCCTGCGGGCGGGCGGGCCGATCACCGGAACGCAGCCAGCCCACCGCGACCGCCGCCAGCGCCAGGCACACGCCCACCGCCACGGCCGCGGCGACCGCCCGGCTCACCCGGCCGCCGGCCATGGCGGCGGGGTCCGGCGCCGGCGAGTCCGGCTCCGGCAGGTCCGGCAGCGGCAGCGGCAGCGTCTCGGCCTCGCGCTGGACCGGGAAGGCCCCGTCGGTGAACTCGGCGGCCCGCGCGGCGACCGCCTCCCGGTAGGCGGCCCTCCCGGGGGCCCGCATGCGGTTTTGCACCAGGTCGCGCAGCGCGCCCGGAGGCGTGATCTCCGGCAGCAGGCGGTAGACGTTGACCGGTGTCAGGCGGTGCCGCCGCAGCTCCCCGCAGGCCGCGCACTGCGCGGCGTGCCGCAGCAGCCGCCGGCGGACCGCCGCGGGCAGCGGCGAGGCGCCCCGCCCGTCCCGCCGTTCCCGCACGATCGCGGCCGGCTCGGGGCATTCCTGCGGCCCGTGGGCGGCCAGCAGCTCGGCGGCGAGCGACTCTTCCAGGTCGGCGGCGGCGCGGGCGAGCAATGCCCGGACGTCCTGGTCGGGCAGGCCGAGCACGGAGGCCAGCTCGGGCATCGGCAGCCGGTGCAGCGTCTGCAGTTCGAGGACCTCCCGGCTGAGCAGGGGCATGCCCCACACGGCCCGCCAGGCGATGATCCGCTGGTCCGTCTCGCCCCGCCCGCCGCGATCCTTGCCGGGGAAGGGGGGAGCGGGCCCGTCCCCGGCCGCGCCCTCGGCCGCCAGGCGCGTGCATTCCCGCCTGACCAGCGCATACAGCCACGCTCCGAGCCGGTCGGGCGACTGGAGCCGGCGAATGTGCGCCTCGGCCACGATGAAGGCGTCGCACAGCGCCGCCTGGGCGGCCTCGTGGTCACCGAGCCGGAACCAGCAGTATTCGTACAGGCGCCGGCCGTAGGAGTCGTAAAGCGCACCGGGCGCCTCCGGGGCGCCCGAGCGCAGGGCCTCGACCAGGGAACGGTCATTCATGCACCCCGAAGATAGGGGTTCTGACCTCTTTTCATGCGTCAGTCGAATAGATTGACACAGCAGGTTCGAATGGTTTGACCTGCCCTTTCCTCAGGACATCACAAAAGTCTATTTCGCCGGACTCTTTCATTTTCACCGGATTCGCCGAATATGACCGTCGTCGTGTGTTCCTCGGCGGCCAAGGTCCTCGTCCGGACTCAGACGGTACGCACCCCGTGCGCCGCCTTTCATATCGGGACGACGCCCTCGCAGCGAACCTTTTCAGCACACCGGCTCCACGGGTCGAGATGAAGTGCAGCCAGGGACGACGCGTGCCCCGAGGCGTCGCGGCACCGGGCGCCTTCGAGCCCCGACGCTCAAGACCACGTGCCGAGCAGGCCCCGGCCACGGACGACGCGACGACCTGGGGAGACAGGCTCCGGAGCCCTGCGCCGCCACCCCCGGGATCACGTGGCGAAAGTTCTCCTCGATCCCCACTCACTCAGGCGCCCGGACCGCCGGCGCTCTCCGGCATGCACCCCGAGGCCATGGGGCCGGAAAGCCCTGACGGCGCCGGCTTTCATGCCGTCCCGGGCGAGGAGGCCGCCCGGCCGCACAGTCCCCACCCAAAGAAACAAAACGCCACAAAAGACCAACAAAAGCAATATACGGAAAATATCCCACGTCTTCAGGACAGACTTCGCGCCCGGTGCGAGAGTACGTCCAGCATCGACGGGAACATCCTTTCCGCCGCCGCCGTGATGGCCGCGACCTCGGCGCCGGTGAAGATATGCGGGCATTCCCGGATGAAACGCGGCAGCCGGGAGGAGCGCTGGAAGACCACGCCCCGGTGCTCCAGCCCGCCGCGCGGCAGGCGCGCCCCGTGCACCGCCACGATCGGCGACACCGGGATCTCCTCGCCGAGTTCGGCGCTCAGCAGTTCGGCGACCGTGTCGGCGATCTGCGCCACGGTGGCCGACAGCGCCGTTATCGGGCGCCGGCCCGCCCAGATCCGGTACCGATCGGCCCACAGCCGGGTGCCCGGCCGCCAGTGCCGGTCGATGACCGCGTGCACCCCGGTGCGCCCGATGACCAGGTGGTCCAGGTTGGTGCCGGGCAGCTCGGGCAGCGCCCGGTCGTGCAGCACCCGGTGCCCCCGTCCCAGCCGGGCCAGCCGCCGCCCGGTCCGGCGTTCGGCCAGGGCGCCGCGCCGCCAGTCGGTGGCGGACCCGGGCCCCGGCCGGTAGCGGCAGTGCAGCGCATGCGCCAGCGCGGTCAGCACGGCCGCGCCCAGCGCGGCCTGCCGACCCGCCAGGCCCAGCGCGACCACCGCCGCCGAGCCCGCCAGCACCAGCCGGAGGAGGATCCGCTGCTGCCGGTACTCGTCCGCAAGGCGGCGGTAGCGTGCCCAGGCCGAGGCTCCGGCCCGGGAGAGGTGGTCTCCCGTCCTGCCATCGGGCACTGCCGCGCCTCCCTCTGTCCTGCCGTCCCTACAGGTCAGCGTGATGCCGGGACGGTGATCGTTCAAGGACTTCCGGCGGGTGGCGAGGACGCGCCGCCGTGAATCGACATTGACACTGTCATTATTACAGTGTCACCATTGTGGCATGGACCCCTGCTGGACGATCACCGAGCTGGCCGCCGCGGCCGCCGCCGCGCTCGGCGAGGAACCGGCACGGGTCAACCGCCGGGTCCGCGACCTGCCCAACGAGCGCCTGATCCGCTGGTACACCACGATCGGCCTGGTGGACCCGCCCTCCGGCAGGCGCGGACGCACCGCCCTGTACGGCGAGCGGCACCTGCTGCAGCTGGTCGCCGTCAAACGTCTGCAGGCCGCGGGCCGCAGCATCGCCGAGATCCAGGCCGAGCTGGCCGGCGCCCCTAACGCCGCCCTCCGCGAGATCGCCCGCCTGCCCTCCCCGCCGGACGCCCCCACACCCCGCAAGCCCGCCCCCGGACGACGGTTCTGGACACAGGCCGCCGCCGCGCCGCAGCAGGCGCCGAACGCCCCGGCGGCACAGCCGGTCGCCATGCCCGCCGTCCGGCTCGCCCCGGGAGTGACGCTGCTGCTGGAGACCGCCGAGCTCGGCCCGGCGGACCTGGCGGCCATCGGCCGGGCGGCCGAGCCGCTGCTGCGCGAGCTCCGCCGCCGGGGACTGTGCCGCCCCGACGACCCCGCCTCACCCTCCGACCCCGATGGGAGGCACCCATGACCGTCCGCATCACACCGCTGCCCGAGCAGGCGGCACCGCTGCCCGGCGCGGGCCTGGGCGCGCTGGCCACCGAGCGGGGCAACCTCCCCTTGGAGACCGTCGACGTCCGCGCCGCCATCACCGGGCTGAACGGACGCGTCGAGCTGAGCCAGGGCTTCCGCAACCCCTTCGACGTTCCGCTGGAGGCCGTCTACATCTTCCCGCTGCCGGACCGCGCCGCCGTCACCCGCATGCGGATGGAGACCGCCGACGGCACCGTGGAGGCCGCGCTCAAGGAACGCGGCCGGGCCAGGGCCGACTACCAGGAGGCCGTCGCCGCCGGGCACCGCGCCGCGCTCGCCGAAGAGGACCGGCCGGATGTGTTCACCATGCAGGTCGGCAACATCCCGCCCGGCGAGCGCGTCACCGTCCGCCTGACCCTCGACCAGCCGCTGCCGTATGAGGACGGCGCCGCCACCTTCCGTTTCCCGCTCGTCGTGGCGCCCCGCTACATCCCCGGCACCGCACTGCCGGACGAGCGGGCCGGGGACGGGATCGCCGCCGACACCGACGCGGTGCCGGACGCCTCCCGCATCAGCCCGCCCGTCCTGCTGCCCGGCTTTCCCGATCCGGTGCGGCTGTCCCTGGAAGCGGACATCGACCCCGCCGGGTTCCCGCTCGGGGAGATCCGCTCCAGCCTGCACGTGGTGGCCGCCGACACCCGCGGCTCCGGGCGCACCACGGTGCGGCTGCAGCCCGGGGAACGGCTCGACCGCGACTTCGTGCTGCGTCTGGCCTACGGCCGCCCGGAGCAGGCCGCCGCCTCAGTGACGCTGACCCCCGACGCCGAAGGCGAATCCGGGACGTTCACCCTCACCGTGCTGCCGCCGTCCGAGCAGTGCGCGCCCCGCCCGCGCGATGTGGTCATCCTGCTGGACCGCTCGGGCAGCATGCACGGCTGGAAGATGGTGGCGGCCCGCCGCGCCGCGGCCCGCATCGTGGACACCCTGACCGGACGGGACCGCTTCGCGGTGCTGTCGTTCGACGACATGGTCGAGCGGCCCGCCGGGCTGGACGGCGGGCTCAGCCCGGCCACCGACCGCAACCGGTTCCGCGCCGTGGAGCACCTGGCCGGGCTGCAGGCGCGCGGCGGCACCGAACTGGCGGCCCCGCTCCGGGAGGGCGCCGCCCTGCTGGACGACGCGGGCCGCGACCGGGTGCTGGTGCTGATCACCGACGGGCAGGTGGGGAACGAGGACCAGCTCCTGGCCCTCATCGACCCCTTCCTGAACGGCCTGCGGATCCACGCGGTCGGCATCGACCAGGCGGTCAACGCCGGTTTCCTGGGACGGCTCGCCACCGCCGGGCAGGGGCGGCTGGAACTGGTGGAGTCCGAAGACCGGCTGGATGAGGCGATGGAGCACATCCACCACCGCATCAACGCCCCGCTGCTGACCGGCCTGTCCCTGGAATGGTCCGGGGTGCGCGTCGAGCCCGGCACGCTCACCCCGCCCCGGCCGGGCGCCGTCTTCCCCGGCGTCCCCCTGGTGGTGGCGGGCCGCTACCTGCGCGCCGCCGACGACTGCTCCCTGACCGTCCGCGCCGCGACCGGCGAAGGCGCCCCCTGGCAGTGCCGGGCCGTCGTCTCCCGCACCGAGGCCGGCGCCGCCACCTCCGTCTGGGCCCGCGCCCACCTGCGGGATCTGGAGGACCGCTACGCCGTCACCGGCGGGCGCGACCTGGAGCAGCAGATCGTGGAGACCTCGCTGCGCTTCGGCGTGCTGTGCCGCTTCACCGCCTTCGTCGCCATCGACGACCGGGCCGTCGCCGGCGGCCCCGCCCACCGGGTCGTGCAGCCCGTCGAGTCACCCGCCGGCTGGCCGCTCCCGGCCCCGCCCGTGGCCGCGGCCTCCTCGCACGCGATGCCCGCCATGCCCATGGCCGCCCCTGCCGGCCCGCTCCCCCCGCCTCCCGCCGGTCCCGCTCCCCTCGCCACACCGCCGAGGGGCCTGCCGCCCCGGCTGCGGCGCCCCCGCGGACCCGCCCCCAGCCCGTCCGCTGCGGCCCCGTCCGCGCCCCGCCCGTCGCCCGTCCCCGCCCTGGTCCGGCAGGAGCTGAACCGCCTGCAAGAGCTGGCCGCCGCCGCCCGCCCCGAGCGCCGCCGCCACCTGTCCGACCTGCGCACCAGGCTGCTCGGCCTCGCCCAGCACGCCCGCTCCGACGGCCTGCCCGCCGACCGCCTGACCGCCCTGGCCGACGCCCTGCAGGCCGCCGACGACCCCGCCCAGCAGTCCCGCCTGGACGAGCTGTGGACCCTCGCCGTCGGGGAACTGACCGCCTTCCTCGACGAGCACACCGCCACCCCGAAGCCACCCCGCCGCCCGTTCTGGAAGAAACCCTCCTGACGG